>ERZ778028.669-NODE-669-length-59721-cov-9.273891_pt1 | contig 59721 bp, 61 predicted proteins | sample MGYA00375758_ERZ778028 | MGnify/ENA primary metagenome ERZ778028 (study PRJEB29350, sample SAMN05389828) | bioreactor metagenome | isolation source: Thiocyanate bioreactor | place: South Africa: University of Cape Town | collected 2014-03-17 ...
CGACGGCTGGTTGTCGTCGGCGGTCGTGAACGTCTCGCTGCGCTTGGTCGGGATCGCCGTGTTCCGCTCGATGAGCTTCGTCATGATGCCGCCCTTGGTCTCGATGCCGAGGGAGAGCGGGGTCACGTCGATGAGCAGCACGTCCTTCCGGTCGCCCTTCAGCACGCCGGCCTGGATGGCGGCGCCGACGGCGACCACCTCGTCCGGGTTGACGCCCTTGTTCGCCTCCTTGCCGGTGAGCTTCTTGACGAGCTCGGAGACCGCCGGCATGCGGGTGGACCCGCCGACGAGCACGACGTGCGCGATGTCGGCGACCTTGATCCCGGCCTCCTTGATGACGTCCTCGAACGGCTTGCGGGTGCGCTCCAGCAGGTCGCTGGTCATCTGCTCGAACTGCGCGCGGGTGAGCGACTCGTCGAGGTTCGCCGGGCCGTTCTCGGTGAGGCTGAGGTACGGGAGCTGGATGCTCACCGTCATCTGCGAGGACAGCTCCTTCTTCGCCTGCTCCGCGGCCTCCTTGAGGCGCTGCAGCGCGATCTTGTCCTTCGAGACGTCGACCCCGGTGGTCTCCTTGAACTTCTTGATGAGGTGCTCGACGATCCGCTGGTCCCAGTCGTCACCGCCGAGCCGGTTGTCGCCGGCGGTCGCGCGGACCTGGATGGTGGAGAAGTCGTCGTCCTTGCCGATCTCGAGCAGCGAGACGTCGAAGGTGCCGCCGCCGAGGTCGAAGACCAGGATGAGCTCGTCCTCCTTGCCCTTGTCGAGGCCGTAGGCGAGCGCCGCCGCGGTCGGCTCGTTGATGATGCGCAGGACGTTCAGCCCCGCGATCTCGCCGGCCTCCTTCGTCGCCTGGCGCTCGGCGTCGTTGAAGTAGGCCGGGACGGTGATGACCGCGTCGGTGACCGGCTCGCCGAGGTACTGCTCCGCGTCGCGCTTGAGCTTCGCGAGGATGCGGGCCGAGATCTCCTGCGGGGTGTACTTCTTGCCGTCGATGTCGACGCTCCAGTCGGTGCCCATGTGGCGCTTGACGGAGGCGATGGTCCGGTCGACGTTCGTGACGGCCTGGCGCTTGGCGGTCTCGCCGACGAGCACCTCGCCGTCCTTGGTGAACGCGACGACGGAGGGGGTGGTGCGCAGGCCCTCGGCGTTCGCGATGACGGTCGGCTCGCCGCCCTCGAGGACGCTGACGACCGAGTTCGTGGTGCCGAGGTCGATGCCGACTGCTCGTGCCATGGTGGGGGCTCTCCTTGATTCGATGGTGGTTCGGAAGTCTTCGCGCGAAACTTGAGTCGCACTCCCTCAATCCTAGTCCTTCTTGTTCGGCTGTCAACCCAAACCTGAGCCGGTATCGCTCAAGTCTTGCGCCCCGGACGGCAGGCGATCCGGACGGCGGGGATGCGTTCGACGAAGGGCTACCGAGCGCTCACCGGGCACCAATAGATTCGTCCCATGACGGATGCCGACGGCGAGGACGCCGTTCCCACGCCCCCGCCCACCGCGAACACCGGCGCGGTCGGCGCCATGGGCCGCGGCGCCACGCCCGAGGCCGCGCCGCGCAAGGCGGTCGTGAGCTGGGCGTTCTGGGACTGGGCGACCCAGCCGTTCAACTCGGTCATCCTCACCTTCGTCTGGGCGAGCCTCTACCTGGTCTCCTGGCACTTCCTCCCCGAGGACGTCGCGGCGAGCGGCGTCGTCGGCGTCGACGCCACCGGCGATCCGATCCGGATGAGCTGCGACACGGCGGCGAACACCGCGACCGAGTACTGCCGCTCGCTCGCCGACCTGTCCAGCGGCTACGGCTGGGCGACCACCGCCGCCGGCATCCTCATCCTGCTGCTGGCGCCGGTGCTCGGCCAGCGCGCGGACGCCACCGGGCGCAAGAAGCGCTGGCTGTTCGTCTTCACCATGCTGCTCGCGCTCGCCCAGTTCGCGCTGTTCTTCACCTTCGAGGACCCGGCCTACTTCTGGTTCGGCGCGATCGTGCTCGCCCTCGGCGCCGTCATCTCGGAGATCGCCGGGGTCAACTACAACGCGATGCTCGCCGAGGTCTCGACGCCGAAGACGATCGGGCGGATCTCCGGCCTCGGCTGGGGCCTCGGCTACATCGGCGGCATCGTCGCGCTCGGCATCGTCGTCGTGCTCAGCCAGTTCGACCTGCTGCCGGCCGAGGACGGGCTCGGCTACCGGCTGATCGCCGTCGGCGCGGCGGTCTGGACGCTCGTGTTCTCCATCCCGATCTGGCGCAACGTGCCCGAGGGCGCCCCGCACGGCGACCAGACCCGGGTCGGCTTCCTCCGCTCCTACGCGATCCTGGTGCAGGACCTCGCGCGCCTGTTCCGCGACCACCGCCCGACCTTCTGGTTCCTGCTCGCGAGCGCGGTCTACCGGGACGGCCTCGCCGGCGTGTTCGCGTTCGGCGGGGTGCTCGCCGCGGTCGCGTTCGGCTTCCCTCCGACCGAGGTGATGCTCTTCGGCATCGCCGCGAACGTCGTCGCCGGCATCTCGACGATCGTCGCCGGCCGCTTCGACGACCGGTTCGGCGGCCGCGCGGTCATCATCTTCTCCCTCAGCGGCCTCGTCGTCATGGGGGTCGTCATGTTCGCTCTCGCGGGGCAGGGGAGGATCGTGTTCTGGGTCTCCGGCCTGCTGCTGTCCGCGTTCGTCGGCCCGGCGCAGGCGGCGAGCCGCTCGCTGCTCGCCAGGGTCACGCCCGCGGGGATGCAGGGCGAGATCTTCGGGCTCTACGCGACGACCGGCCGGGTCGCCAGCTTCATCGCGCCGCTCATGTGGTCGACGTTCATCGCCATCGCCGCGTCGACCATCTGGGGCGTGCTCGGCATCACGCTGGTGCTGCTGGTCGGCCTGGTGCTGCTGCTCCTCGTCCGGCTGCCGAGGCACGAGCGCCTGTAGCGCCGCGGCTCAGTCGCTGACGCGGGTGCGGTGGAAGCCCTGCCAGGAGCGGGACGCCGTCGGGCCGCGCTGACCCTGGTAGCGGTTGCCGTAGGCGCCGGTGCCGTAGGGGCTCTCGACCGGGGAGCTGGTGCGGAAGAAGCAGAGCTGCCCGATCTTCATCCCCGGCCAGAGCTTGACCGGCAGCGTCGCGACGTTCGCGAGCTCGAGCGTGACGTGCCCGGAGAAGCCCGGGTCGATGAACCCCGCCGTCGAGTGCGTCATGAGCCCGAGGCGCCCGAGGCTCGACTTGCCCTCCAGCCGCGCCGCGAGGTCGTCCGGGAGGCTCACCTGCTCGTACGTCGAGCCGAGCACGAACTCGCCGGGATGCAGGACGAAGGCCTCGTCCGGGTCGACCTCGACGAGCCGGGTGAGCTCGGCCTGCTCCTGCGCGGGGTCGATGTGCGCGTACTTGTGGTTGTCGAACAGCCGGAACCAGCGGTCGAGGCGGACGTCGACGCTCGAGGGCTGCACCATCCCGAGGTCGAGCGGCTCGAGCCCGATGCGGCCCGCCGCGAGCTCGGCGCGGATGTCGCGGTCGGAGAGGAGCATGCGGAAAGCGTAACGAGAAAGAAGTGGGCCGCGACGCGGGGCGGGGATCCTGCGTCGCGGCCCGGCTGGTTGGGTCGACGTGCCCGCCGGCCCGAGGCCTCGACACCAGTATGCCCGAAATGTCCCCCGAATGGGGGGTGCCCGGTCGGCGGCCGGACCGAGCCGGTATGGTGGTACGGCACTCCACGTGCACGGGGATGTAGTTCAATGGCAGAACTCCAGCTTCCCAAGCTGGTAGCGCGGGTTCGATTCCCGTCATCCCCTCCGAGTACCGATCTCCGGGCTGGTCGAGCGACGGCGGAGGGAGGTCGCAGATGAGCGGCATCGGACGGTTCGGCCGGAGGGCGTGGCACGACCTCGGCGGCGACCCGGGCGCGCTCGAGGCCGTCGCCCCGATGGAGCCGCCGGCGAGCCTTCCCTCCCGGCTGGACGTCGTCGGCCTGGCCTCGGACAGCGTCGCCGCGGCGGCGCTGGCCGTGCACGAGGCGATGGTCGCGCGAGGGCTCGTCGAGGCGATCCCGACCGTGCGGCTCTCCGGCGACCGGCTCTGCACCTCGATCCGCAGCGAGCGCAGCTTCCGGCTGGGCGGCGAGGCGCCGAACGCCTGGGCGCCCCTGTCGGGCTTCTTCCGGACCGGCGACGGATGGGTGCGCACCCATGGCAACTACCCGCATCACGCCGCGCGGCTCCGGGCGCTCCTCGGCGTCCCCGAGGACGGCCCGCAGGAGGCGGTCGCGGCGGCGTTCCGGGCCATGGCCGCCCAGGATCTGGAGGATCGGGCCGCCGAGACGGGTGCGATCGCCGTCCGGGTGCGGACCCCCGACGAGTGGGCGCGGCATCCGCACGCCGCGGCGCTCGCCCCGACGCCCCTCGTCGACCTCCGCCCGCTGCCGGGCGACGGCGGGCGGGTCTGGGGCGCCGCGCGTCGACCGCTCGACGGCGTCCGCGTCCTCGACCTGACCCGCGTCATCGCCGGACCGGTCGCGAGCCGCGATCTCGCGTTCGCCGGCGCCGACGTGCTCCGCATCGACTCGCCGCGACTCCCGGAGATCCCGTGGCAGCACCTGGACACCGGGCAGGGCAAGCGGTCCGCTCTGCTCGACCTCGCCGCGCCGGGCGACCGAGCCTCCTTCGACGAGCTGCTGGCCGCGGCCGACGTCGTCGTCACCGGCTACCGACCGGGCGGCCTCGACCGGCTCGGGCTGTCTCCGGACGCGCTCGCCGAGCGGCGACCGGGCATCGTCGTGGGGCGCGTCAGCGCCTGGGGCGACGCCGGTCCGTGGGGCGACCGGCGCGGCTTCGACAGCATCGTGCAGGCGGCGAGCGGCATCGCCGTGGTCGAGTCCGAGGACGGCGTCCGGCCCGGCGCCCTCCCGGCGCAGGCCCTCGACCACAGCGCCGGCCACCTCCTCGCGGCCGGCATCGTCCGCGCCCTCGTGACGCGGCACGCGGCGGGCGACGGCGCGACGGTGTCGGTCGCGCTCGCGCGCGTCGCGCAGGAGCTGCTGGCCGCGGGCGCCACGGCCTCGCGGCGCTCCGACAGCCGGCCGGCCGAGACCGTCCAGATCGGCCGCTGCGGCGGGACGGCCCTCGTCACGGCCGCGCCCGTGCTGACCTACGCCGGCGCTCCGGCCGAGTATCCGGAGATCGGCGGCGCCTGGGGGGCCGAGCCGCCCGTCTGGTAGTCGGCCGGCGCTCCGCCGCCGGGAGTAGTCTCGGGTCGGCGGGAGCCGCAGGCACGAGGAGGCGATCGTGGCGGATCCGACGTTGCGCATCAAGCGGGTCTACGACGCACCCGAGGCGGCCGACGGCTACCGGGTGCTGGTGGACCGGCTCTGGCCGCGCGGCCTGAGCAAGGAGCGCGCGGACGTCGACCTGTGGCTGGGCGCCGTCGCGCCGAGCCCGGCGCTGCGCACCTGGTGGCAGCACGATCCCGCGCGGATGGACGAGTTCGCCGCGCGCTACCGGGCGGAGCTCGCCACGAGCCCGGCGCTCGACGAGCTGCGCGGGGTGATCCGCGATCATCCCGTGACGACCCTGCTGTTCGCCGCGCACGACCCCCGGATCAACCATGCCGTGGTGCTCCGGGACGTCCTGGAGGCGCCCGCCGGATGAGCGACGAGGGCGGCGAGGCGGTCTGCTGGCTCGACCGGGTGTGCCCGGACTGCGGCGCGCTCGCCGAGCACGCGACGGCGACCTGCTGGCGATGCGGCAGGAGGCTCGGGGACCGGGAGCGGGGCGGCGGCGAGGAGGAGGCCGAGGATGAGCACGAGGCGTGACCGCATCGCGGAGCTGCTCGGCGTGGAGGCGCCGATCGTGCTCGGCGCCTTCGGCGGGCTCTCCTCCGTCGAGCTGACCGCGACGGTCAGCGAGCTCGGCGGCCTCGGCTCCTACGGGCTCTACGGCTACGTCCCGGAGCGCATCGCCCAGACCGCCGCCGCGATCCGCGAGCGCACCGGGCGCCCGTTCGCGCTGAACCTCTGGCTGCCGACCGGCGACGAGGTCCGGCCGGACGACGGCATCGACGAGGCCGCGATCGCGGCGGTGCGGCCGCTCTTCGACGAGCTCGGAATCGACGTCCCTCCGCGGCCGGCCCGTTTCCTCCCGGATCCGCGGGAGCAGCTCGACGCGGCCATCGCGGCCCGCCCTGCGGCGATCAGCGTCGTCTACGGCGTGCCGGAGCCCTGGCTGGTCGACCGCGCACGCGCAGCCGGCATCCGCCTGATCGGCACCGCGACCACCGTGGAGGAGGCCGTCGTGCTCGAGGCGGGCGGCGTCGACGCGATCGTCGCCACCGGCTTCGAGGCCGCCGGCCATCGGGTGTCCTTCCTCCGGCCTGCGGAGCGGTCGCTCGTCGGCACCGTCGCGCTGGTGCCGCAGGTGGTCGACGCGGTCGGCGTGCCGGTGATCGCCGCCGGCGGGATCGCCGACCGGCGGGGCGTCGCCGCCGCGTTCGCGCTCGGAGCCGAGGCGGCGCTGGCCGGGACGGCGTTCCTGCGCACCAGCGCGTCCGCGGCGACCGAGCCCCACCGCGAGGCGATCGCCGCGACCCCCGCGCACGGCACCGTGCTCACCCGCGCGATGAGCGGCCGCCTCGCCCGCGGCGCGCCGAACCTGGCGGTGCGCACGATCGAGGCGGCCGACGCGATCGCGCCCTTCCCGGCGCAGAACTGGCTCACCGGGCAGTTCCGCGCCGAGGCCGGCCGGCGCGGCGTCGGCGAGCTGCTGTCGCTCTGGCTCGGGCAGGCCGCGCCGCTCGCGCGGTCGACGGACGTGCGCGAGGTCTTCGCGGAGCTGCTGGCCGGCGTGCCGGGTCGATCCTGATCCGGGATCCCGGAACGCCGACGGCCGGGACCCGCGGGCCCCGGCCGTCGCACGCACGCGTCAGGGCGTGACGGACTCCCCGAGCTCGGCGAGCTTCGCCGCCACGTCCGGGCACAGGTCGCTCATCGCGTACTGGCTGACGTAGCCGAGGGTCATCAGGTCGAGGTTGCTGCTGTAGAGCTCCATCGCCTTCGTCGCACCGCCGAAGTAGTCGCCGCCGATCATCATCCGGCCCGCGTCGCACAGCGAGTTGCCCGCCTTCAGGAGGTCCTGATCGGAGGCGCCCGATGCGCCGGAGGCCTTCACGTGCTGCAGGAACTGGGACTGCTGGGCGCTCGAGGCGCCGCCGCCCTGGAACCAGTTCGTCGAGGCGCCGATGATGACGACCACGATCGCGGCGACGACCACGACGGCCGCGACGATGATGCCGATCAGCGCGCCCTTCGAGAGCCCCTTCCGCGGGGCGCCGGGCGCCGCGGCGGAGGCGGGCTGATACGCCGGGTACGCGGCAGCGGCCGCCGCGGGAGCGGCAGCGGGCGCCGCGCCGGTGGCCGGCTGGTACGGCGGGTAGGCGGTCGGAGCCGCGGCGGGCGCCGCAGCCGGCGTCGGCTCGACGACGGGCGCCGCCGGAGCGAGCGGGCGGAACTGGTCGGTCCACTGCGTGCCGTCCCAGTAGCGCTCCTGGCCGGCGGTGACGCCGTCCTCGTACCAACCGGCCGGCGTGCCGCCGGTGCTCGCGTCGCTCATGGGGTTCCCTTCGTGTCGATGCTCCCAACACCCTGCCGGAACATCGCCGCCGGGGGCAAGCCGGCGTCAGTCCTCGAGCCCGCCCATGAAGCGCCGCACGTCCCGGTCGGCCATCACGTCGCGCCGGCGCAGCGGGCGCGACAGGTGCAGGCCGTCGAGCGAGCGCAGCCGGGAGAGCGCGACGTAGGTCTGGCCCGGCGCGAAGGCCCCCGAGCCCAGGTCGATCCGCGCCCGGTCGTAGGTCTGCCCCTGCGACTTGTGGATCGTGACCGCCCAGGCGAGCCGGAGCGGGAACTGGGTGAACTCCGCGACGACCTCCTTCTTCAGCTGCTTCGTCCCGGCGTCGTACTCGTAGCGGAACTTCTCCCAGGTCGTCGGCCGGACCTCGTGCACCGCGCCGTCGACCTCGACCCTCAGCTCGTCGCCGATGCCCACCACGGTCCCCGTCGTCCCGTTCACCCAGCGGGCGTCGCCCGAGACGTCGTTGCGGAGGAACATCACCCGCGCGCCGGCCTTCAGCTCGAGGGACTCGTCCGCCGGGAACGCCCCCCGGCCGAACTCGCCCTCGACCTCCGCGACGCTCGTGCGCGTCGAGCCGGGCAGCGCCGCGAGGCCGCGCGCGTTGATCGCCGCGACCGCCGCGTTCGTCGTCGCCAGCGTGATCGCCTCGGCCCCGTCCGGCACCGGCCGCGCCCCCGCCTCGTTGAGCAGGTCCGCCATCTCCTGGGTGACCTCATCGAAGCGCACGGCGTTCAGGATGCGGGTGAACTCGGGATCCCGCTGCCGGTGGATCTCCTCCAGCGTCCGCACCTCCAGCGGCGCCTCCTCCCACACCCGCGCGTCGAAGAACCACGGCGATCGGTAGCGGTCGGCGAAGTAGGCGCGCTCGTGCGGGTCGCTCGGCGGCACCGGCGCGAGCTGATAGGGGTCGCCGAACAGCACCGCCTGCACGCCGCCGAACGGCTCCTGGCGGCGGTTCCGCGACTCGCGCAGCGTGCGGTCGATCGCGTCCATCAGGTCGGCGTTGACCATCGAGACCTCGTCGACGACGAGGGTCTCGATGCCGCGCAGCAGCCGTCGCAGCTCCTCCGGGTGCGGCAGCGGCTGGTCGGCGATGACGCCGATCGGCAGACGCAGCAGCGAGTGGATGGTCTGGCCGCCGACGTTGAGCGCGGCGACCCCGGTCGGCGCGCAGACCGCGAGCCGCTTGCTGCTGCGCTCGGCGAGGTGCGCGAGCAGCGTCGACTTGCCGGTGCCGGCGCGGCCGGTCACGAGGACATGCTCCATCGACAGCTCGATCGCGTCGAACACCGCCGCCTGCTCCGGGGTGAGATCGGGCGCGTCGAGCACCCGGCCAGGCTACCCGGAGCCCGGATCGAGCCGCCGCCGCGTCGAAACCTAGACTTGGCCCGTGCGCGCGCTCTGGGTCCGGCTGGCGATCGCGGGCGGCCTGCTCGTCGTCGCCTTCGTCACCGCGGTGATCGTGCTGAACCAGACCGTCTACACGCCGGCGGGCTTCGTGCGCGGCTACCTCGACGCGCTCGCCCGGCACGACGTCGCGGCCGCGCTCGCGATGGCGGGGCCGTCGCCGACGAGCAGCACGCGGACCGACCTGCTCACCGTCGAGCTGCTCCGCGACCTGGACTCGGTCACCATCGCCGAGACCGACGTCGAGGGCGACGTGCACACCGTCACGGTCGACTACCGGATGGCCGGGCGGGACGGGACGGCGGCCTTCCAGGTCGAGCAGGTCGGGTCCGTGCTCGGCATGTTCCCGACCTGGGGGTTCGCCGCCACGCCGCTGGCGCAGATCGAGCTCACCGTCCAGCACGCGCGCGACTTCACGGCGAACGGTGTCCGCTTCGTCGCCCCGGTGCAGGACGTGCCGAGCTCCTACCTCGCCTTCACGCCCGGCGTCATCGTGTTCGGGCACGAGTCCGCCTATCTGCGCGCCGATCCGACGACCCTCGTGCTCGGCTCGCCGAGCATCGAGCGCAGCGTCCTGGTCGGCGCGCAGGCGAACGACGTGTTCACCTCGGTCGTCGAGGAGCAGGTGCGCGCCTACCTGGACGAGTGCGCGACGCAGCAGCGGCTCTTCCCGGCCGGCTGCCCGTTCGGCCACGGGGTCGCCGACCCCCGGCTCGCCTCGGCGCCCGCCTGGTCGATCGTGCAGTACCCCGACGTCGTCATCCGGCCGACCGCGACGCCGGGCGAGTGGACGGTGCCGCAGGCGACGGGGGTCGCCCGGCTCCAGGTCGACGTCGTCGACACCTACGACGGGAGCGTCTACGCCTTCGACACGCAGGTCGAGTTCTCGCTCGGCTTCGTCGTCACCTTCGTCGGCGCGAGCGAGGTGGTCCTGACGCCGATGCTCGGCGAGGGCGGCTGATCAGTCCGCGTCGTCGTCCCGCGCGGCGACCCGCGCGAGCATCGCGTTGTACGCCTCGAGGTCGGCGTCGCCGTCCCGGTCCGCCTTGCGGTCGAGCCGCCGCTGCTCCCGGGTGTCGGTCCTCGCCCACTGGATCGCCACGGCGATCGCGAGCGCGAGCGTCGGGAGCTCGCCGACCGACCAGGCGATGCCGCCGGCGCGCTGCTGGTCCTGCAGCGCCGAGACGCCGGTGTCCCAGCCCATCGCCCCGAACCAGTCCGCGAGCAGCAGCCCGGTGCTGCTCATCACCGCGAGGCCGAAGAAGGCGTGCACCGCCATCGTCGCCAGCAGGATGACGAGCCGCACCGCGTGCGCGGGTCGCGCCGGCCCGGGGTCGACGCCGATCAGCGACTGGGTGAACAGGTATCCGCTGATCAGGAAGTGCACGATCATCCACTCGTGACCGAGGTGGGTCGTCGCCGCCCAGCGGAAGAGCGGCGTGTAGTAGAAGACCCAGAGGCTCAGCACGAAGATGACCGCGGCGACGTAGGGGTTCGCGATGAACCGCCCGTACCGGGAGTGCACCGCGGCGAGGATCCACTCCCTGGCGCCCCGGCTGCCGTCCTTCCGCGGCGCGATCGCCCGCAGCGCGAGCGTGACGGGAGCGCCCGGCACGAGCAGCACCGGGATCAGCATGCCGAGCGCCATGTGCATGATCATGTGCGCGCTGAACAGCTTGTCGACATAGGCCCCGATGCCGCCGTTCGTCGCCCAGAGCAGCGCGAGCAGGCCGGCGAACCAGGACACGGTGCGCAGCACCGGCCAGCGGTCGCCCCGGCGCGCGAGCCGGATCACGCCGACGAGGTAGAACGCGCCGCCGGCGAGCACGATCGCGAGCCAGATCGGGTCGAGCGCGACGCCGAAGAAGTAGTGCGCGGCGCTCGGGTCGGGCGGCAGCGGCGACCCGGTCAGCAGCTCCGACGGGCTGGTGCCGAGCGGGGTCGGGTCCACCGGGGGGGCGCTCGAGGCGAGCGCCGCGCCCATGCCGCTCGCGATGCCCATCAGCGCGAGCTCCCCGACGACGATGCCCCAGAACGCCGTCCGCCGGGGCAGCCTGCGGATCGCCCAGGCGCGGTGGACGACGCCGAGCGCGCCGAGCGCGAGCAGCGCGACGGCCTTGATCACGACGATGGCGCCGTAGGAGGTGGCGAGGCCCGCGAACCCGCCGATCCGCACCCAGGCGCTCACGATCCCAGAGCCGGCGACGACCAGGAAGCAGACCAGCGCGATCGAGGAGTAGCGCTCGACGATCGGCTTGTCGCGCGCGAGCAGCAGGCCGCCGAGCCCGCCGAGCCAGGCCGCCGCGAAGGCCACGTGCAGGAAGAGCCCGCCCCACGCCACGTCGTGGTCGGCCGTGCCGCCCTGGTGGCCGAGCTGGGAGAGCGCGACGAGCGCGGCCGCGGCGAGCACGACCGCGCCGGCGAGCAGCCACGGTCCGCTCGCGAACGCGATGACGATCGCGGCCGCCGCGGCGAGCCCGATGCCCCACAGGCGCGAGAGCCCGGCATCCGTGTCGGTGAGGTACTGCCAGAAGCCGGCGCCGAAGGTCGCGTCCAGGCGCAGCGGCGAGCCGATCGCCTGCGCGTAGCCGAGCAGCGCGTCGAACAGCTCGCCGAGCGTCCACACCGTCGCGCCGACGCCCGCCAGCCGCAGCAGCCGCTCGAAGGCGGGCGAGCCGACCGGGACGGCGAACAGTGCGAGCACCAGCGGGCCGAGTGTCGCCGCGGCGGCGAGGCTCGTCAGCAGCGCGACGATCGGGACGCCGTAGCGGACGAACGCGCCCGGGTCCAGCAGCAGCGGGGTCTGCGCCGCGCCGGTGACCGCGAGGCCGACGAGCACCGCCGCGAGGCCCGCGACCACGAGCGAGACGGCGGCGAGCGGTGCGATGGCGCGCGCTGGCACGACATCCAGCCTAGATAGGTGCGCGGCGGAGCCGGGAACGAGGAAGGCGTCGGACCCGCGGGTCCGACGCCTCCGACGTGGTGGTGCGAGCTACTTGACCGCGGCCTTGAGCTTGCTGCCGGCCGAGACCTTGACGCTCTTCGACGCGGGGATGTTGATGGTCGCGCCCGTCGCGGGGTTGCGGCCGGTGCGGGCGGCGCGGCTGGTGCGCTCGAAGGAGACCCAGCCCGGGATCGCGACCTTGGTGCCCTTCGCGACCGACTTGGACACGACGCCGAAGAACGCGTCGAGCACACCCGCGACCGCCGTCTGGGTGAGACCGGTCTCGCCGGCGATTGCGGCGACCAGGTCGCCCTTGTTCAGGCTGTCCGCCATGTTGTCCTCCTCGGACTCGTTCTACTGGGACTGGACGATCCCGGGACCGGCCCGGAATCGCACGCGACGTTACCAGCGAGGGGGCCGCTGGCCCTGTAATCACGGGGCTGTTCGCGATTTCGGGTTCAAGTCGGGGTTGAATCCCGTCGGAGCATGCGGAAGGGGCCGGGACAGCCGTCCCGACCCCTTCGCGGATGCGTCCTAGCCGACCCTCACCACGAGGACTTCGTGATGCCGGGCAGCTCGCCCCGGTGCGCCATGTCGCGGAAGCGCACCCGGGAGATGCCGAACTTGGAGAGCACGCCGCGCGGGCGGCCGTCGATCGAGTCGCGCGAGCGGACCCGGACCGGCGACGCGTTGCGCGGCAGCTTCTGCAGCCCGACGCGGGCGGCCTCGCGGGCCTCGTCGGTCGCGTTCGGGTCGACGAGCGTCTTCTTGAGCTCGGCCCGCTTGGCGGCGTAGCGCGCGACGACGATCTTGCGCTGCTCGTTGCGAGCGATCTTGGACTTCTTCGCCATGTCAGCGCTCCTCTCGGAATTCCACGTGCTTGCGGATGACCGGGTCGTACTTCTTGAGCACGAGCCGGTCGGGGTCGTTGCGACGGTTCTTCTTCGTCACGTAGGTGTAGCCCGTCCCGGCGGTCGAGCGCAGCTTGATGATCGGACGGATGTCCTGGCCCTTCTTCGCCATGTCAGATCTTCTCCCCGCGCTTGATGAGCTCGGCGACGACCGCGTCGATGCCGCGCGCGTCGATGACCTTGATCCCCTTGGCGGAGAGCGTCAGCGTGACGTTCCGCTTGAGGCTCGGGACGTAGTACGTCTTCTTCTGGATGTTCGGGTCGAACCGGCGCTTGGTGCGACGGTGCGAGTGCGAGATGTTGTGCCCGAAGCCGGGGGTGGCTCCGGTCACCTGGCAAACGGCTGCCATGGCGTCCTTCCTTCGGCTACCGCCCGGCTCTCCGCTTTCGCTGACGAGGGCCGGACCCATGATCACATGTCTGCGGGCCCGTCACCGGGCCCACCGGAAGCCGCTCCCGGAGGAGCGACCGATCAAGTGTAGCGGAGATGCGCCGGCGGCGCGATGTCGAGGGTCCGGTGTATCCTGGGCCGCACGACGGGGCGGTGTTCGCCACGTTGTCCGGCCTGGGGCCCTGCGATGCAGGGCCTTAGTGCTTTTCTACGGTGCCCAGAATTTCGTATGCACCGTGCCCTCGTCGATGGCCCGCATCATCCGGTCCAACCCGCCGCCGACATGCAGTCGTCGGGACGCTCAGCCGACCGGGGCGACGAGCACGCCGCGGACGACCTCGCCGGGGAGCTCGCCGGCGACGAGTTCCGAGCCCAGGCGCAGACCCCGCGCGTCTAGCAGCGCGAACAGGCCGGGGACCGCGTCCGAGACGCGGACGATGCGCACGCGGGTGCCCGCCGGGACCTCCTCGAGCGGCACCTCGCCGCCGACGGGGACGACGCCGTCGGCGCGCGGGATCGGGTCGCCGTGCGGGTCGCGCGCCGGCCGGCCGAGGCGCGCGTCGAGCGCGTCGACGAAGCGGTCGCTGACCGCGTGCTCGAGCACCTCGGCCTCCGCGTGGACCTCGTCCCAGCCGTAGCCGAGCTCGTCGACCAGGAAGGTCTCCACCAGCCGGTGCTTGCGGACGATGCCGACCGCGATCGCGCGACCCGCCTCCGTGAGGGTCACCGCGCCGTAGCGGGCATGGGCGAGCAGCCCGGCGTCGGCGAGCTTGCGGACCGCCTCGGTGACGCTCGAGGGCGCGAGGCCGAGCGCCGCGGCGAGCGTGCCGTTCGTCGTCGTGCGGTCCCACTCCTCGTCGGACCAGACGGCCTTGAGGTAGTTCTCATCCTGCGGCGTCGGCGGTTTCATGGCGGCTCGCAGGTACCCTCCCCGGGTGAAGGCGACGCTCGCGCCGGCTCCCGCCGCCTCGCCCGTGCGGCGGCGCGGCCGGCTGCTCTGGCCGCTGGTCGCGCTCGCACTCGTGCTCGGCGGCATCGGCGTCCGGCTCGCGGCCTCCGGCGGCGCCCCCCTGCCGGACGCGCTGCAGGACGGCGTCACGCTCGCGATCAGCGTGTTCATCGAGTCGCTGCCGTTCATCGTGCTCGGCGTGCTGCTGTCGATCGTCGTCCAGATCTGGCTGCCCGCGCGCTGGATCGACCGGGCGCTGCCGAGGACGCCGTGGCTGCGGCGCGGCGTGCTGTCGCTGCTCGGCATCCTGCTGCCGGTGTGCGAGTGCGGGAACGTGCCGCTCGCCCGCGGGCTCGTCGCGCGCGGCCTCGCGCCGGCCGAGTCGATCACCTTCCTGCTCGCCGCCCCGATCCTGAACCCGGTCACGATCATCACGACCTACCAGGCCTTCGGCTGGGACCACGGCATCCTCGTCGCCCGGGTGCTCGGCGGCTTCGTCATCGCGAACCTGGTCGGCTGGATGTTCAGCCGGCACCCCGACCAGGGCGCGATCCTGACGCCGTCCTTCGCGGCGAGCTGCCGCGCGCACCACGAGCACGCCGACGGCGACCGGCGCTGGAGCCGCTCCGTGGCGCGGTTCGCCGAGGAGACCAGCACGCTGCTGCCGGCGCTCGCCGTCGGCTGCGCGATCGCGGGGCTGATCCAGGTCGGGATCCCGCGCGAGTGGCTCGAGGCGCTCGGCTCGAACCCGTGGTGGTCGGTCCTCGCGCTGATGGCGCTCGCGTTCGTCGTCTCGATCTGCTCGAACGTGGACGCGTTCTTCATGCTCGCCTTCGGCTCGGTCTTCCTCCCAGGCGGGATCGTCGCCTTCCTCACCTTCGGCGCGATGGTCGACGTGAAGATGGTGGCGCTGATGCGCACGACCTTCCGCACGGCGGCGATCGCGCAGATCGTGGCGGTCGTCGGCCTCGCCTCGCTCGTGCTCGGACTGGCGGTGAACCTCATTGCGTGACGCGTTCCTCAAGTACTGGCGCGGGATCCTGCTGACCGCGCTCGGCGCCGGCGCGACGATCTGGCTCGCGCTCTCCGGGCAGCTCGGGCTCTACATCCATCCCAGGTACTTCGCGTTCACCGTCGTCATGGCGGCGATCGCGGTGGCGTTCGTCGTCGTGACGCTGCTGATCCCCCGGCAGCGCGATCACGACCACGAGGAGCCCGTCGAGCCGCGCCGGACGCGCCGCCGCCGCGGGCGCCTCGCCGGCGTCGCCAGCGGCGTGCTCGTGCTGCTCACCGCCGTCCTGCTCGCCCTGCCGCCGACCACCCTCACCGGGTCGCTGGCGAGCGGACGGGACCTGAACGCGGCGGGGATCACCGGCGGCGAGGACGCGCTCCAGCTCGCGCAGGCCGATCCCGCCGGCTTCACGATCAAGGACTGGGCGGTCCTCATCGCCGACGGCGCCTCGTCGCGCACGCTCGAGTCGGTGGAGCCGCAGCTCGTCGGCTTCGTGATCGCGGACCCCGACCAGCCGGAGTCGACGTTCGCCGTCGCCCGCTACGTCATCACCTGCTGCGCCGTGGACGCGCAGCCGGTCGGGGTGACCGTCCGGCTGCCCGGCTGGCAGGAGCGGTTCGCGAGCGGCTCGTGGGTACAGGTGCAGGGCCGCTTCGTGCCGCAGGACGACGGCTGGGTGCTCGAGGCGAGCTCGGCGGAACCGGTCGACCAGCCCGCGGAGCCGTATGTCTACTGAGCCGCCGCGGTCCCGCGCCGGATTCGGCCGCCTGGTCGCCGTCATCGTCGCCGTGCTGGCGGTCGCCGCCGGCGCGCTCGTCGCGGTCGCCGCCGTCACGCCGCCACGGGTCTCGTCGACGGCCGTCGCCCCGGAGGCGCTGGTCACTCGCCTCGGCCAGCGCGTCGTCGTGACGCTCGACCAGCCGGTGGCCCCCGACGGGCTCGAGCTGACCGTCGAGCCGGCCGCCCCGGCGTCGCTGACCGCCGACGGGAGCACGCTGACCGTGCGCTTCGAGGGCATGCTCGACTACGCGACGGACTACGCGGTCCGCATCGACGGGGTCCGCAGCGCCGCGACGGGGGCGACCGGGCGGGTCGAGGTGGCGTTCACGACGCCCGACGAGCAGATCCTGCTGCTGGTGCCCGGCGCCGACGGGGACCGGATCATGAGCGCCTCGGCGACGGCGGGCGATCCGCCGACGGAGCGCTATCGCGCCGAGCACATCAGCGAGTTCGTCCGGGTCGGCGACGGCCTGGTCGTGATCTCGGACGAGGGCGACGGCCCCCGGGTGCGGCACCTCACACCGGACGGCCGCGTCTTCGTGCTCGGCGGACCGGCCGACGCGACCTATCGCGCCCTGCGGGCCTCGCCGGACGGCCGCGGCTACGGCGTGGTGCTGACCAGCGCGAGCGTCGGGCCCGAGCGCACCGTCTACGACAGCGTGCTGCAGCTCGTCGACGCGGCGACGGACATCGAGACGGAGGTGACCGGCTTCGACGGCGGACCGCTCTCGGTCGCCGACTGGACCTACGTGCGGGGGACGACCTCGATCCTGGTGCGCTCGCTCGACCTGCAGGGATACATCGTCGATCCCGCCGGCGGGGAGCCGGTGCCGCTCGGCACGCTCGGCCGGCTGCGCGGCTTCGTGCCCGGCACCCCGGTGCTGCTCACCGACCAGTGGCCGGACACCTTCGAGACGGACCTCACGACGGCCGAGACGACGCCGGTCGACATCCCGGCGATCCGGCTCGACGCGGGCGACGTCGCGGGCGACTTCATCCCGCTCGGCGCGGCGCGGTTCGCGCAGGTGGTGCACGTCTTCGTCAACGACCCGGTGGCGCGCTGGGCGACCTCCTACGTCGTCGGGATCGGCGAGGACGGCATGCGCGAGCTGTTCCGCCCGCCGTCCGGCGCGATCACGGGTCTGTGCGCCTCGCCGAACGCGCAGCTGCTGGCCGTGACGCTCGTCGACCCGTCCTCCCCGGACCAGCCGCCGCTGACCTACCTCGTCGACGCCCGCACCGGCGCCACGATGCGCACGCTGACCGGCGGGCGCCCCGACTGGTGCGCCGGCGGCTGAGGCCGACGCGGCGCGAGCGGTCGACGCGCGCCTCGGGCTAGCAGTCGGAGCAGAGGCCGAACACGTCCACGACGTGCTCCGCCTCGCGGAAGCCGTGCTCGGCCGCCACGGCCTTCGCCCAGGCCTCCACCTCGGCCGCGCCGATCTCGACGGTCTTCCCGCAGGAGCGGCAGATGAGGTGATGGTGATGGCCCGAGCTGCCGCACGCGCGGTAGAGCGCCTCGCCCTCGACCTGCAGATGGTCGGCGGCGCCGTCCGCCGCGAGGTCCGCGAGCGCGCGGTAGACCGTCGCGAGACCGATCGGGGAGCCCGCCTCGCGGAGCCCCGCGTGCAGCGCCTGCGCGGAGACGAAGCCGTCGCGCTCGCCGAGGGCGTCGCGGACCGCGTCCCGCTGCCAGGTCCGGCGCCGGGGGGCGCCGCTCATCGTGGGCTCGCTCATGCCGTCTCCAGTGTGCGCGCTTCGGCCGCGCGCCGGAAGCGCCGGATGTCGCGCGTCCGGCCGACGTCGCGGCAGACGAGGTAGATGACGAAGGAGATCGTCGTGATGAACGGGCTGACCGGAAGGGTCGAGCCGATCGCGATGAGGATCCCGCCGAGCGCGGAGACCAGCCCGAAGACCATGCTGAGGACGGGGATCATGACCGCCGAGTGCGTGACCCGGCTCGCCGCGGCCGCGGGGGTCACGAGCAGCGCCAGCACGAGCAGGGCGCCGATGATCTGCAGGGCGACCGCGACCATCAGGCCGAGCAGCAGCATGAAGACCAGCGAGAGGCGCCGGGTCGGCACGCCGCGGGACGCCGCCACGTCCGGGTCGAGGCTGTCGAAGGCGAGCGGGCGCCAGATGAGCAGCAGCACGGCGAACACCACGGCGGAGACGCCGATGAGCGCCCACAGCTGTCCGCCGCCGACCGCGACGATCTGGCCGGTGAGCAGCCCGAACTTGTTCGCGCTGCGGCCGGGGTAGAGCGCGAGGAACAGGATGCCGAGGCCGAGGCCGAACGGCATCAGCACGCCGACGACCGAGTTCCGGTCCCGCGCCCTGGCTCCGAGCAGTCCGATGATCGCGGCGGCGAGGAGCGAGCCGACGACCGAGCCGACCAGCACGTCGACGCCGATCAGCAGCGCCGCCGCCGCGCCGGCGAAGGAGAGCTCGCTGATCCCGTGGACCGCGAAGGCCATGTCCCGCTGGATCACGAAGACGCCGATCAGGCCGCCGACGATGCCGAGGATCGCGCAGGCGATGACCGAGTTCGACACGAGCGCGAGGATGCGCCCGTAGTCGCTGTAGTCGAAGACGTCCGCCCAGTTCATGCCGAGCGCTCCAGCCTGGCGACCTCGTCGTCGTCCCGGTCCTGGGCGGGGTGGTGGTGCCCGTGCTCGGGGACGCCGGCGACGAACACCCGCGCGGGGCCGGACCCGGTCGCGTCGTCGATCCGCACCACCTCGACGCGGGTGCCGTACAGCTCGCTGAGCGACTCGGTGGTCAGCACCTCGTCGACGGTGCCGACGCGGTGCCGGCCCTGGGCGAGGTAGACGATGCGGCCGACCGAGCCGAGGATCGGGTTCACGTCGTGCGCGATGAACAGCACGGCCGTCCCGCTCTCACGCAGCCGGTCGACGAGCTCGACGATCTCGCCCTGGTTGCGCAGGTCCAGGCTCGACAGCGGCTCGTCGAGCAGGAGCAGGCGGGGCTCGTCCACGATCGCCTGCGCGATGCGCAGCCGCTGCTGCTCGCCGCCGGAGAGGTCCCCGACCGGGCGATGCGCGAGCGACTCGGCGCGCACCGACCAGATCGCCCTGGCGACGGCCTCGCGGTCCGCCCGGCCGGCGACCGGGATGCCGAACCTGGCGCCGGTGCGGCCCATCATGACGAGATCCCGGCCGAGCATCGGCATGCCGCGCGGCCAGATGCGCTGCTGCGGCACGTAGCCGATGCGCCGGTCGCCGCGCCGCGCCGGCTCGCCGAGCAGCTCGATCGAGCCGGTCGCGAGCCGCTCCAGCCCGAGGATGGCGCGGAACAGGCTGGTCTTGCCGGAGCCGTTCGGGCCGAGGACGGCGACGAGCTCGCCGGCGTCGACCGAGAGGTCGAGGCCGGCGAACAGGGTGCGCCCGCGGACCCGCAGCGACGCGTCGTGCGTCGTCAGGACCGGGACGTCGTCGCGGCTCACCCCAGCGCCGCGGAGACCGCGTCGAGGTTCGCCGACATCCACGACAGGTAGTCTTCCCCATCCGGGAGGGTCTCGGTGAAGGAGACCACTGCCACCCCGGCCGTCTCCGCGGCCGCGCGCACCGTCTCCGCCTCCGGGCCGGCGGTCTGCGAGTTGTACGCGAACAGCGCGACGGTGCCGCCCTGGACGAGCCTGAGGACCTCGTCGAGCAGTGCCGGCGAGATGTCGGTGCCCTCCTCGACCGCCTCCGAGAAGGCCTCGGGCGTCAGGTTCTCGAAGCCGCTCGCCTCGAGCAGGTAGAGCGGGACGGGCTCGGTCACCAGGGTGCCGGCGCCGTCGGCGACCTTGGCGATGCCGGCGGCGCGCGCCTTCAGCGCATCGACGCCGTCGACGAAGGTCGCGAGGTTCGCGTCGAAGACCGACGCGCTCGACGGCGCGATCCCGCCGAGCGTGTCCGCGAGCTGCGTCGCGACGCGCTCGACGGCGTCGAAGCTGTACCAGACGTGCTCGTTGAAGCCGTCCTCGCCCGCGCCCGGCAGCCCGGAGAGCTCCACCGCGTCGAGGACGACGGCGTCGCCGCCCGCGGCGGCGAGCAGCGTGCCCATGAAGTCGTCGTAGCCGCCGCCGTTGACGATCACGACGTCGGCGTCGGCGACCGCGAGCTGGTCCTGCGCGGTCGCCTCGAAGCTGTGCGGGTCCTGCGCCGAGCCGGAGATGAGGCTCTCGACCGACACCAGGTCGCCGCCGATGGCTCCGGCGATGTCGCCGTAGACGTCGGTGACCGCGACGACGCTGATCCGGCCGTCGGGAGCGGCCGTGCCCCCGCCGTCGGGGGCCGCGCCCCCGGCGCAGCCGGCGAGTCCGAGCGAGGCGAGCGCGAGCGCGGCGACGGGGGTGGCGATGCGGAGCAGGGGTCGGCGGGAGGTCATTCCGCGATAGTATTGATATTCATTCTCAATATCAAATCCGCGGCGAGCGCGCCGATCGGCTCAGTCGAGCAGCAGCGCCGGTTCCTCGAGCACCGAGGCGATGTCCTGCACGAACCGCGAGATGACGTCGCCGTCGACCACCCGGTGGTCGAAGGAGCCCCCGACCGTCGTCACGTGGGCGGGGCGGACGTCGCCGTCGATCACCCACGGCCGCTGCCGGATCGCGCCGAGCACGATGATCGAGACCTCGCCCGGGTTCAGGATCGGGATGCCCGTGTCGATGCCGTACGAGCCGAGGTTCGTGATGGTGATGGTGCCGCCCTGCAGGTCCTGCGGCGTCGTCCGGCCCTCGCGCGCGACGAGCGTGAGCTGCTCGAGCGCCTTCGCCAGCTCGAGCAGGGACAGGTCCTGGGCGTCCTTGACGTTCGGCACGATGAGCCCGCGCGGGGTCGCCGCCGCGATGCCGAGGTTCACGAAGTGGTGGACGATGATCTCCTCGTCCGTCCAGGTCGAGTTGACCACCGGGTTGCGCCGCACCGCCCAGATGAGCGCCTTCGCCATCACCAGCAGCGGCGAGACGCGTACGCCGGCGAACTCGGGCGAGGCCTTGAGCCGCTTGACGAACTCCATGGTGCGCGTCGCGTTCACCTCGGTGAGCACGCTGGTGTGCGGCGCGGTGAACTTCGAGGCCACCATCGCCGAGGCGATCGCCTTGCGCACGCCCTTGACCGGGATGCGCTCCTCACGGCCAGTCGGCCGGGGCGGCGTCTCGATGTTGTGGAAGACCTTGGCCTGGTCGGCGTGCCGGATGACGTCCTCGCGCACCACCTCGCCGGCGAGGCCCGTCGGCATCACGGTGGCGAGGTCCACGCCGAGCTCGCGGGCGAGCGCGCGGATCGGTGGCTTGGCGATGACCGGGGTCGCGGCCGACGCCGGGATCGCCCGCTCGACGGCCCGGCGCCGCGAGCGCACGTGGCCGCTCGAGCCGTAGCCGACGAGCACGGCGCCGGAGCCCTCGTCCTCCTCGGCGACGGTCGCCGCGGCGTCCTGCACCGCCTCGATCACCTCGACCGGCGCGGTCGCCGGCGGCTCCGGGATCGCGCCGGCGGCGTCCACCCGGATGATCGGGGTGCCGACCTCGACGGTCTGCCCCTCCGCGACGAGCAGCTCGGCGACGATGCCCTCGAACGGGCTCGGCAGCTCGACGAGCGACTTCGCCGTCTCGATCTCGACGATGACCTGGTTGAGCGACACCCGGTCGCCCGGCGCCACCCGCCAGGCGACGATCTCCGCCTCGGTCAGGCCCTCGCCGACGTCGGGGAGGGGGAACTGGGCGATGGTCATTCGACTCCCCTGTCTCGGATCCGGGTCTCAGTAGGCGAGGGCACGGTCCACCGCCTCCAGGATGCGGTCCGCGTCGGGCAGGTAGACGCCCTCCAGCTTCGCCGGCGGGAACGGGGTGTCGTACCCGCTCACCCGGAGCACCGGCGACTGCAGCGAGTAGAACGCCCGCTCGGCGATCGTCGCCGCGATCTCCGAGCCGACCGAGACCCGCTGCGGCGCCTCCTGCACCACGACCGCGCGCCCGGTGCGGCGCACCGAGTCCAGGATCGGCCCGTAGTCGATCGGCGAGAGGGAGCGCAGGTCGACGACCTCCGCGCTGGTGCCCTCCTGCTCGGCGAGCTCGGCGGCGTCGAGCAGCGTGGCCACCATCGCGCCGTGGCCGATGAGCGTGACGTCGGCGCCGCGGCGGACGATCCTCGACTCGTGCAGCCCGGCGCCGGCGCGGTCGAGGTCGACCTCGCCCTTCGGCCAGTAGCGCGACTTCGGCTCGAGGAAGACGACGGGATCGTTCCCGGCGATCGCCTCCTGGATCATCCAGTACGCGTCGTGCGGCGTCGCCGGGCTGACCACCCGGAGACCGGGGGTGTGCGCGAAGTAGGCCTCCGGCGACTCCTGATGGTGCTCGACCGCGCCGATGTGGCCGCCGTACGGGATCCGGATGACGACCGGGAAGGCCTGGCTGCCGGCATGCCGATAGGTCTGCTTCGCCAGCTGCGAGGTGATCTGGTCGAAGGCGGGATAGACGAAGCCGTCGAACTGGATCTCCACGACCGGGCGGAAGCCGCGCATCGCCAGCCCGATCGCCGTGCCGACCAGGCCGGACTCGGCGAGCGGGGTGTCCAGCACGCGGCGGTCGCCGAACTCGGCCTTGAGGCCCTCGGTCACCCGGAAGACGCCGCCGAGCGTGCCGATGTCCTCGCCCATCAGCAGCACGCGGTCGTCGGCGCCGAGCGCGGCGCGCAGGCCCTCGTTCAGCGCCCTCGCCATGGTCAGCGTCTGCACGCCCCGCGGGCTCGAGCCGTCCTCCGGACCGCCCGAGGCGGGGTCCCGCAGGTCGATCGCGGGCGAGGCCGAGGTGCCGAGGCCGCCGGCCTGGTTCTCCGGCGTCATGCCTGCCCCCCGAACGACGCCTCGTAGGCGAGCAGCCAGGCGCGCTGCTCCTCGATGTCCGGATGCGGATCCGTGTAGACGTGGTCGAAGATCTTGGTCACCGGCGGCGGCACGAGCGCGACGGTGCGCCGGCGGACGTCGGCCGCGAGCTCCTCCGCCTCCTCGTGCACCTCGGCGAAGAAGGCGTCCGAGGCGCCGCGAGCGCGCAGGAACGCCTCGAAGCGCACGATCGGGTCGTGCGCGATCCAGTGCTCCAGCTCCGCCTCGTCGCGGTACTTGCTCGGGTCGTCGCTCGAGGTGTGCGCACCCATCCGGTAGGTGAGCGCCTCGACGAACCGGGGGCCCTTGCCGCCGCGCGCCTCGTCGAGCGCCGTGCGCGTGACGGCGTAGGCCGCGAGCACGTCGTTGCCGTCGATCTGGATGCTCGGGATGCCGAAGCCGAGCGCACGCCGGTAGAGCGGCGTGCGGGACTGGGTCGAGACCGGCACCGAGATCGCCCAGTGGTTGTTCTGCAGGAAGAACACCTGCGGGGTCTGGTAGCTCGCGGCGAAGACGAGCGACTCGCTGACGTCGCCCTGGCTCGTCGCGCCGTCGCCGAAGTAGACGAGCACCGCCTCGTCCCGCTCCGGGTCGCCGCCGGGGCCGTCGAAGGCGATGCCCATCGCATAGCCGGTGGCGTGCAGCGTCTGCGAGCCGATCACGAGCGTGTAGAGGTGGAAGTTGCCGTGCGCCTTCGGATCCCAGCCGCCGTGGTCGAGGCCGCGCAGCAGCTCGATGATCCGCATCGGGTCGACGCCGCGGATGCGGGCGACGGCGTGCTCGCGGTAGGCCGGGAAGACATGGTCCTGCGGGCGGGCCGCGATGCCGGACCCGACCTGCGCGGCCTCCTGGCCGAGGCTCGGGATCCACAGGGCGAGCTGGCCCTGCCGCTGCAGGTTGCCCGCCTCCACGTCGAAGCGCCGGATGACGGCCATCTGCCGATGGAAGTCCATCAGCTGCGCCTCGGAGAGCTCGGCCACCACGGGCAGCCAGGCGGCGTTCGCCTCCGACTCGATCAGCTCTCCCGACGGGGACAGCAGACGGATCGGGTCGCTCGCCATGGACCCAACCTAACCCCGCCGCGCCCCCGCTCACGAGAGGGGCGCGACAACCTCTCCGGAGGATCGCAGTAGCTTCTCGACAGACTCCTCCTCGCCGATCGAGATGCGGACGCCGTCGCCGAGCGGCCGGACGATGAGGCCCGCGCGCTCGAAGTGCGCCGCGACCTCGGCGGTGCGCTCGCCGGTCGGCAGCCAGACGAAGTTCCCCTGCGCCGCCGGCACCCGCCAGCCCTGCTCGAGCAGTCCCGCCCGGACCCGGTCCCGTCGCTCGACGATGTGCGCCACCCGCTCGAGCAGCGCCGGCTCGTGGTCGAGGCTCGCCAGCGCCGCGGTCTCGGCGACCTCGGTGACCGCCAGCGGCAGCGCGACGGCGCGCAGCGCGTCGATCACGTGCTCCTGCCCGATCGCGTAGCCCATCCGGAGCCCCGCGAGCCCGTACGCCTTGGAGAACGTCCGCAGCACGACGAGGTTCGGGTGCCGGGGCAGCTCCTCGGCGCCGCGCACCGCGTCCGGGTCGGTGACGAACTCGGCGTACGCCTCGTCGAGCACGACCAGCATGGTGCGCGGGACGGCGGCCATGAACGCGACGAACTCCGCGCGGGTGATGACCGGACCGGTCGGGTTGTTCGGCGAGCAGAGCAGCACCAGGCGCGTCGCCGGCGTGATCGCCGCGAGCATCGCCGCCAGGTCGTGGCCGCCGTCCGGGCGGTTCGGCACCTGGATCGCGCGGACGCCCGCGGAGCTCGCGAGCATCGGGTACCCCTCGAACGACCGCCAGGCGTAGAGGACGTCCTCCTGCTGCGTGCAGGACGCCCAGATCAGGTAGGCGAGCAGCGTCACCGAGCCGGGACCGGCGATGACCTGCTCCGGGCCGACGCCCCAGCGCTGCGCCAGGCGGTCGCGGAGCCGGGAGGTGGAGGCCTCCGGGTAGCGGTTGAAGTCGATCGAACGGATCGCCTCGACCACGCCCGGCAGCGGCGGGTAGGGGTTCTCGTTCGAGGAGAGCTTGAACGCGTCCTCGGCGGCGAGCCGCCCCTGCCGATACGGGACGATGCTCGCGACGTCGGGACGCAGGCGCACTCGTGCTTCGCTCATCGCGTCCAGCCTAAAACCGCGGCGGATGGGAGGATGGTCACGTGCGCTTCATCGTCAGGGTCATCCTCAACGCGCTCGCGCTGTGGCTGATGACCCTCATCCTCGGCGGGCACGTCCTCGTGACCCCGTTCGGCCCGGAATGGTGGCAGAACGTCCTGACCTACCTCCTGATCGGCCTGGTCTTCGGCATCGTCAACGGCGTCGTCGGGACGATCGTGAAGATCGTCGCCTTCCCGCTCTACATCCTGACGCTCGGGCTCATCTCGATCATCGTCAACGGCCTGCTGCTCTGGCTCGTGCACTGGCTCTCCACGCTCGCCGGCTTCGGCCTGATGGTCGTGCCGGGCTGGCCGGAGGGCTTCTGGTGGGGCGTGCTCGCCGCGCTCGTGCTCGGCGTCATCGGCTGGATCCTCGGCATCGTCTTCCGCCCCCTGGTGAAGAAGGAGGGGCGCAACCACTGATGGCCAGGCTCCAGCCGCAGCCCCTCAGCCCGCTCGACGGCCGCTACCAGCCCGCCGTCGCCGGCCTCGGCGAGCATCTCTCCGAAGCCGGGCTCAACCGCGCCCGCGTCCGGGTCGAGGTCGAGTGGCTGATCGCGCTCGCCGACCGGGGCGCGTTCGGCGTCGCGCCGCTCACCGCGGTCGAGGCGGCGGACCTGCGGCACTGGGCGTTCGACTTCGGGCCGGACGAGATCGCCTGGCTGGCGGAGAAGGAGGCCGTCACCCGGCACGACGTCAAGGCGGTCGAGTACCTCGTCCGCGAGCGCCTCGCGGCGACCGGCCTCGACCGGCTCGCCGAGCTCGTGCACTTCGCCGCCACCAGCGAGGACATCAACAACCTCGCCTACGCGATCACGATCCGCGACGCGCTGCACGGCGTCTGGCTGCCCGCGTTCGACGCCCTGCTGCTGCGCCTCGGCGAGCTCGCCGCGGCGACCGCCGACGCCGCGATGCTCGCCCGCACGCACGGCCAGCCGGCGACGCCGACGACGATGGGCAAGGAGCTCGCGGTGACGCTCGCCCGGCTGCGCCGCCAGCGCGCCCGGGTCGCCGCCGTCGAGCCGCTCGGTAAGTTCAACGGCGCGACCGGCACCTACGCCGCGCACCTCGCCGCCGACCCCGGCCTCGACTGGCCGGCGCTGTCCCGCGGGTTCGTGACGAGCCTCGGCCTCGGCTGGAACCCGCTGACGACGCAGATCGAGTCGCACGACTGGCAGGCCGAGCTCTACCAGGCCGTCTCGCTCGCCGGTCGGATCCTGCACGCCTTCTGCGTCGACGTCTGGACGTACATCTCGCTCGGCTACTTCCGGCAGATCCCGGTCGCCGGCGCGACCGGGTCCTCGACGATGCCGCACAAGGTCAACCCGATCCGCTTCGAGAACGCCGAGGCGAACCTCGAGCTGGCCTCCGCGCTGCTCGACTCGCTCGCCGCGACGCTCGTGGAGAGCCGTCTGCAACGCGACCTGACCGACTCGACGACCCAGCGCAACGTCGGCGTCGCGCTCGGCCACTCGCTGCTCGCGGTCGACAACGTCACGCGCGGCCTCGGCGAGATCGATCTCGACCGCGGCCGCCTCGCCGAGGACCTCGACGCGAACTGGGAGGTGCTCGCCGAGGCGATCCAGACCGTCATCCGCGCCGAGGTCGCCGCCGGCCGCTCGTCGATCGCCGACCCCTACGCGGTGCTGAAGGGGCTCACCCGCGGCCGCCGGGTCGGCCGGGCCGAGCTCGCGGCGTTCGTCGACGGCCTCGACATCGGCGCCGAGGCGAAGGCGCGGCTGACCGCCCTCACCCCAGCGACCTACACCGGCATCGCGCAGCGCCTCGCCGAGCAGGCGGCGGACGCCGCCGGCTGAGGCGTCGTCGTCAGTGCTCCGGCTCCCGGTCGAGCACGTTCGACGGCGGCTCCTTCGGGGGCTCGTAGCCGCCGAGGGCGAGCATCGCGAGCACGACCAGGCTGAGCACGAAGCCGGCGCCGAAGACCACGAGCACGGTCAGCCAGCTCTGCGCCGCCTCCGGGGCGAAGGCGCCCCACGGATGCATCACGAACAGCGTCACCAGGCCGGCGAAGGCCGCGAAGGCCAGGGAGAGCCCGAGCAGCTCGAGCGGCCGCAGCCGGGCGCGGAGCGTCGGCTTGACCGGTGCCCGGCGGTCGGCGGCCTGGCGCGCGTCCCCCTCGGGGGACCCGTCCTCGCGGGTCATGCCGCGGCCCGCCGCCGCTGGGGGACGAGCCCGACCCCCGCAATCGCGAGGAGAACGCCGAGGATCGCGGCGACCGCGCCGAACAGCCCGACGATCATGGTCGAGGAGGTGAGCGCGCCGGAGACGACCTCGCCGTGGTCCGTGAAGGAGAACGCCTGGAAGAAGGTCGGCGGCACCGCGACGACCGCGAGCGCCCCAGCCGCCTCGATGACGCCGGTGGCGATCCAGTCGCGGCCGTACCGGTCGGCCCGGCGCGATCGGATGCCGACCACCAGGTCGACGACGGCGAGCAGCGCGAGCGTCCCCGCGATCACGGCGACCAGGGCCGCGGCCCTGAGCGCCGGTTCGGGCCCGAGCACGAGCGGCAGGATCGCCGCGACGACGCCGCCCGCGAGCGCCGCGACCGCCTTCAGCACGGCGCCGGTCCGGGCCGTGCCGGCCGGCAGCAGCCCCGCGCCGATCGCCGAGGCGACCGCGGTCAGCACGCCGAAGGCGGCGAACACGACGAGCCCGAACTCCGCCGAGTGGCCCCCGCTGAAGGTCACCGCGATCGCGGCGGCGAGCGCCGGCACGGCGAGCGCGATGGGGACGGGCCAGCGCACGACGGTCGCGCGGGACGGCTCAGGCACGACTACCAGGGTAGTGGGCGCGGCTGAGCGGACGGTTCAGCGATCCAGCCGGCCGTCGGCCCGGCGGAGGTCCTTGCGCAGCAGGATGCGGCGGACGCGGCCCGCGAGGAAGAACGCGATGGTCACCGCGACGATGATGCCGATGTGCAGCCAGAGCGGCCGCCACGGCGTCGCCTCGGCCATCTCGCCGATGCCCCCGATGCTCTGCTCGAACGGCCCGAGCCACGCCCTCGCGTTGTCGTGCAGCATGTCGTAGACGACGAACAGCCAGAGCACGAAGATCGCCACCTGCACGATCCCGACGATGACGGCGAAGACCCTGGAGACCTTGCTCTGGGCGCCCTCGAGCTGGATCGCCTGCCGGCGGATGGTGTCCGAGACGAGCGTCGCGGTGCGCGCCGCGCTCGCGGCGGCGTTCGAGATCCGGCTCACGGCGTTCCTCGCCAGCCCCCGGAGCCTGCGGCGCTGCGCCTCCCGGAAGTACCGCCGCATGATCTTCGTCGGGTTCTCGCCCTCGAGCAGCACGCTGAGGTTCGAGTCCATGGTCCCGACCGACCGGGTCGCGCGCAGCAGCTGCCAGGTCGGGTTGACGCGGTACTTGCGGTAGACGTCGGCGAGGCGGAACGACAGCCCGCCGGAGACCGAGCGCTCCTGGAAGGTCAGCCCGTGCAGATGCGTCCTCGCCTCCCAGGCGCGGATCACCTCGACGCCCTCGGTGCGGAACCGCGCGACGTCCAGCGGCGGGATCGAGTCGCACATCAGCAGGAAGTGGTCCATCGCGGCGCCGTAGTCGCCGATCGCGATCGCGCGGGCCATCTCGCCGTAGGTCCGCGCGTAGTTGCGGTCGAGGCCGCCGACCGCGCCGAAGTCGATGAGCACGATCCGGCTGCCGCGCAGCAGCATGATGTTGCCGGGGTGCAGGTCGCCGTGGAAGATCTCCTCCTCGTAGAGCTGCCGGTAGAACGAGATCATCAGGTGCCGGCCGACCTTGCGCGGGTCGATGTCGTTCTCCTTCAGCCAGGCCTTCAGCCGGGCGGGATCGGAGCGGCGCACGCGCATGAACTCGGACATCACGACGCCATGCACGAACTCCATGACGATGACGCGCTCGGTCGAGAGCCGACGGTGCACCCGCGGCACGCGGATGCGATGAGGCTTCAGGATCTTCCGCATCCGCCGCATGTTCGAGATCTCGTAGCGGTAGTCGATCTCCTCGTGCAGCATCCGGGTGAGCTCGCGGATCATCGCGTCCCAGCCGATGTAGGACACGCTGGGGACCCGGCGCATCCGCCGCAGCAGCCAGACGATGAGGCCGAGGTCGCGGCGCATGACCTGCTCGATGCCGGGCCGCTGCACCTTGACGGCGACCTCCTCGCCGCCGCGCAGGCGCGCCCGGTGCAGCTGGGACAGGGAGGCGGCCGCGAAGGGGTGCTCGTCCCACTCGGAGAACACCTGCGGGATCGTCGCGCCGAGCTCGGCCTCGACGACCTGCCGCGCCGCCGCGGGGTCGAAGCCGTAGCTGCGGTACTGCAGCTGGGCGAGCTGGTCGGACATCTCCGGCGACAGCAGGTCGATCCGCAGCGAGAGCAGCTGGCCCGCCTTGATCCAGAGGCCGCCGAGGTCCTCCAGGAAGTCGCGCACCTCGGCCGCGAGCTCGGCCTCCGGGCGCTTGAGCACCTTCTTGCGCCAGTTCAGCCGCATGGCGAAGCCGAGCAGCCGGAAGAACAGGCCGAAGCTGCTCTGCCGTCTCGGCCGCACCTGCGGCGCGATCTCGATCGGCGGGACGGTCGCCGGATCGACCAGGGGCGTGGGCGCCAGGGAGGCCTTCACCATGGCGCGACGGACTGCGTCACGTCGGCGTGCGTCACGTCAGCGCAGACGGAGCTTCTTGCCGCCCTTGCGCGCGGCTCGGAACGCGTTCCTCGCGAACTTCTTGACGCCGCCGTTCTTCTTCCTGCGATTCGAGCGCTCGTGCCGCGCGAGGAATTCCTGCGAGGCCACCTGCTGGGCGCGGGCGAGCCGGCGGAGCGCCTTGTCCGCCTTCCGGTAGCGCTTGGACACCCGCTTCTTCTTCGGCGCGGCGAGCACGGTGCGCGTGACCGCGCCGTCCGCCGTGCGCTCGACCTTCGCGATCCGCGCGATGCGGTAGGAGCGCGGCAACTCGGTTGCGGTCATCTCGGTCATCCCCCTCAGGACCTCAGAACAGCTTGAATCTCGACTTCGGCTTCTGCTTCACGACGGCGACCACCACGTCGCCCTCCGCGAGCTCGCCGTCCGCGCGCAGCTGCGCGACCGTCTCGTCGATCCGCGCCGCGAGCTTGCCCTCGCCGCGCCGGAGGCGCTTGATCTGCTTCCGGCTGCGCTTCCCGAGATCGAGGATGATAGTGGCCCCGGCCACCGCCGTCTCCGCCATGGTGCTCCCCTCCCGCGACCGCCGTCAGAGGGCTCCGCTGGTGGCGGATACGTTACGCCTCCTAGCGGCTCGGCGGTAGGTCGGCGAACCGGGAGAAATGGCCGTGGAACCCGACGGTCACCGTGTCGGTGCGGCCGTTGCGGTGCTTGGCGACGATGAAGTCCGCCTCGCCGGCGCGCGGCGACCCCTGATCGTAGGCGTCTTCGCGGTGCAGCAGGATGACGACGTCGGCGTCCTGCTCGATCGAGCCGGACTCCCGGAGATCGGAGAGCATCGGCTTCTTGTCGACGCGCTGCTCGGGCCCTCGGTTCAGCTGCGAGATCGCGATGACGGGCACGTCGAGCTCCTTGGCGAGCAGCTTCAGGGCGCGGGAGAACTCGCTGACCTCCTGCTGCCGAGACTCGACCCGCTTGCCGCTGGTCATGAGCTGCAGGTAGTCGATGACGACGAGCTTGAGGCCCGCGCGCTGCTTCAGGCGTCGGCACTTCGCCCGGATCTCCACGAGCGTCATGTTCGGGCTGTCGTCGATGTACAGCGGCGCCTCGTTGATCCGGCCGCGGACCTGGGCGAGCGTGCCCCAGTCCTGCGTGTTGACGGTGCCCTTGCGCATGTGGTGCAGCGGGATCGAGGCCTCGGCCGACAGCAGGCGCATGGCGATCTCGCTGCGGCCCATCTCCAGGGAGAAGATGATGCTGGGCAGGTGGTGCTTGATCGACGCGGCCCGCGCGATGTCGAGGCCGAGCGTCGACTTGCCGATCGCCGGACGCGCCGCGACCACGACGAGCTGGCCCGCGTGCAGACCGTTCGTCAGCTCGTCGAGCCCCTGGAAGCCGGTCGGCACGCCGACCATCAGGCCGTCCCGGCTGCTCGCCGCCTCGATCTCCTCGACGGCGCTCATGACGGCGCTGGAGAGCGGGACGAAGTCCTCCGTCTGCACGCCGCCGTGCACGCCGTAGATCTCCGCCTGCGCGGAGTTGACGAGATCGGTGACCTCGCCCTCGCTGGCGTAGCCCATCTGGGCGATCCGCGTGCCGGCCTCGACCAGCCGGCGCAGGATCGCCTTCTCCGCGACGATGCCCGCGTAGTAGCCGGCGTTCGCCGCGGTCGGCACCAGCGAGGTGAGGCTGTGCAGGTACTCCGGCCCGCCCGCCCGCCCGAGCTCGCCCTGCTTGGTCAGCTCGTCGGTGACGGCGATGACGTCGGTCGGCTCGCCCCGGGAGTAGAGCGAGAGGATCGCGTCGAAGACCAGCTCGTGCTTCGGGATGTAGAAGTCCGCCCCGCGCACCGTCTCCAGCACGTCGGCCGTCGCGTCCTTGGACAGCAGCATGCCGCCGATGGCGGACTGCTCGGCGAGCAGGTCGTGGGGCGGCACCCGGTCGGGACGGGCCTCGCCCCAGGCGTCGCCGCGTGCGTCCGGGCCTCCGGCGATGCCGAGGTGGGCGATCGACACGCGGGCTCCTTAGGTTCGTCACGGCTTGCGGGCACGACGGTGCCAGCCCGGCGGCGGGCACGACTCGCGTCCGTCGAGCACAGTCTCGACGGCACCACCGACATCGCTCGGGAGGCCGATCCGATGACTCCGGATCCCGCCTCGTCCGGCGACCGCTTCACCCTAGGGAGGACGCCCTCCGCGACGCAATCCGGGTGCGGCCCCTGCTGTGGACAACCGTGTGGATGATCTGCGCGAAACGCCGACGGGGCTGTGAGCGGCTTGTGCACTCTGCTGTGGATACCTGTCGGATTCTCAAGTCGATAGGAGGTCTGACCAGGTATTTATCGGAAGGATCGCTGTGTGTGGAAAAACGCTTACAGCCCAGGTTGAGAGTTCGCTGAACGGATGCGCCCTGTGGACGGAAGAGGGACGGCCTCCGACTCGGGGACCGTCCCTCTGGGAGCGGCGCACGCGCCGCCCGGCACGCCTACTTGGCGGCGACGACCTGCAGCGGGATGACCGCCACGAGGTCCTCGCGCAGGCGCACGGTGGCCTCGTGCGAGCCGACCGCCTTGATCGGCCCGGCCAGCTCGACCTTGCGCTTGTCGATCGAGCCGAGGCCCGCCGCGGCGACGGCGTCGGCGATGTCGGCGGCCGTGACGGAGCCGAACAGACGGCCCTCCTTGCCGGCCTTGGCGAGCACCCGGACCGTCGCGCCCTCGAGCGCGGCCTTGAGCGCCTGCGCCTCCTCGAGGGTCGCGTGCTCGCGCGCGGCGCGGGCGGCCTTGATCTGCTCGATCTGCTTCTCGGCGCCGCGGGACCACGCGACGGCGAAGCCCTGCGGGATGAGGTAGTTGCGCGCGTAGCCGTTCTTGACGTCGATGACGTCGCCGGGCGCGCCGAGGCCGGTGACCTCGTGGGTGAGGATGAGCTTCGACATGTGTTCAGCCCCCGATCAGCGGCCGGCGCCGGCGTAGGGGAGCAGCGCCATCTCACGGGCGTTCTTGACGGCCGTGGCGATGAGCCGCTGCTCCTGGACGGAGACGCCGGTGATCCGGCGGGCGCGGATCTTGCCGCGCTCGGAGATGAACTTGCGGAGCGTCGCGACGTCCTTGTAGTCGATCACGCCGACGGTGATCGACTTCGGCGGGGCGGCGTTCTTGCCGTCCTTGCCCTTCGCGCGGGGCTTGCGGCGGTCGCCGCTGCTCTTACCAGCCATGGTGCATGAGTCCTTCGGTGTCTTGAAGCTTGAGAGTCCGGATGCTCGGATCAGAGGGTCAGAACGGGGTGTCGTCGGTATAGGCGCCGGGCGCGTTCCACGCGTCCCCGCCGCCGCCGGACGCCGGAGCGCCCCAGGGCTCGTCGACCGCGCCGCGGCCGCCGCCCCCCGGACCGCCCTGCCCGCCGCGCTCGCCGCCCGCGGCGCGGGTGACCGCCGCGGTCGCGTACCGCAGCGACGGCCCGATCTCGTCGACCTCGAGCTCGATCGAGGTGCGCTTCTCGCCCTCGCGGGTCTCGTAGGAGCGCGACTTGAGCTTGCCGGTCGCGATGACGCGGCTGCCCTTGGTCAGGCTGCCGGCGACGTGCTCGGCGAACTCGCGCCAGCAGGAGGCGCGCAGGAACAGCGCCTCGCCGTCCTTCCACTCGTTCGCCGCGCGGTCGAAGGTGCGCGGCGTCGAGGCGATCGTGAAGTTCGCGACCGCGAGGCCCGACTGCGTGTAGCGCAGCTCCGGGTCGGCCGTGAGGTTCCCCACGACGGTGATGATCGTGTCGGGCATGGCGCTTACGCCTTCGCGGCGGCGGCCTTCGCGGCGCGCCGCTCGACCGTCGCCTTCGCGTGCGAGGCGACCGCGACCGCGTGCTCCTTGCGGAGCACCTTGGTGCGCAGCACGGCCTCGTTGAGCTTGAGCTGGCGGTCGAGCTCGATCGAGGCCTCGGGGCTCGAGGTGAAGTCGACCACGGCGTAGATGCCCTCGGACTTCTTCGCGATCTCGTACGCGAGCCGGCGGCGTCCCCAGATGTCGACGTGCTCGACGGACCCGCCCTCGGCGCGGATGACGTTGAGGAACTTGTCGAGGCTCGGAGCGACCGTGCGCTCGTCGAGCTCGGGGTCGAGGATGACCATGAGTTCGTACTGGTGCGTCACAAACCCACCCCCTTCGGACTGACGGCCCCGGACCCTGTGCCCGGAGCAGGAGGTTGTGAAACAGCCGCAAAAGCGACCCTCAACTGTAGCAGACGCGTCCCGGGCGGGATCGCGGGCCGATCACGACCGCGAGGCCCACCACGCCCGGAGCCGGCGCTCCGCGTCCTCCGGCGCGAGCGGGCCCTCGTCGAGGCGGAGGTCCAGCAGGAAGCGGTAGGCCTCGCCGACCTCGCGCCCGGGCGGCAGGCCGAGGATGCGCATGATGTCCCGCCCGTCGAGGTCGGGCCGGACGGCGTCGAGCTCCTCCCGCTCGCGCAGCTCGGCGATCCGCCGCTCGAGGTCGTCGTAGGCGAACTCGAGGCGCTCGGCCTTGCGCCGGTTGCGCGTCGTGACGTCCGCGCGGGTGAGGATGTGCAGCCGCTCCAGCTCGTCGCCGGCGTCCCGCACGTACCGGCGCACCGCCGCGTCGGTCCAGCCCTGGTCGCTGTAGCCGAAGAAGCGCAGGTGCAGCTCGACGAGCCGGCTCACCGAGGCCACCGTGTCGTTGTCGAAGCGGAGCGCGCGCAGCCGCTTCGTCGCGAGCTTCGCGCCGACCGCGTCGTGGTGGTGGAAGGAGACCACGCGGCCCTCGACGCGCTTCGTCGCCGGCTTGCCGACGTCGTGCAGCAGCGCCGCGAGGCGCAGCACGAGGTCGGGCGCGCCGGGCAGCCCGCGCGCCGCCTCGAGGTCGACGGCCTGGCGCAGCACCGTCAGCGTGTGCTCGTAGACGTCCTTGTGGTGGGCGTGCTCGTCCGCCTCGAAGCGCAGGGCGGGGACCTCCGGGAGCACGATCTCCGCGATGCCGGTGTCGACCATGAGCCGCACCCCCGGCACCGGGTCGTCGGCGCGCAGCAGCTTGGCGAGCTCGTCGGCGATCCGCTCGGCGCTGACGATCCCGAGCGAGGGCGCCATCGCCCGCATCGCCGCCTCGACCCGGTCCGCGACGCGGAACCCGAGCTGGGCGACGAACCGCGCCGCGCGCAGCATCCGCAGCGGGTCGTCGCCGAACGACACCGCGGGATCCCCCGGGGTGTCCAGCACGCCGGCGAGCAGTCCGTCGAGGCCGCCGCCCGGGTCGACCAGCACGGGGCGGCCCGCACCGGCCGCGGGGTCCGGCAGTCGCAGCGCCATCGCGTTGACGCCGAAGTCGCGCCGCCGCAGGTCGCCCTCGAGCTCGTCGCCGAACGCGACGACGGGCTTGCGCGTCGCCCCGTCGTAGGCATCCGCCCGATAGGTCGTGATCTCCACCCGCTGGTCCGCGACGAGCGCGCCGATCGTGCCGAACTCGCGCCCGATCTCCCAGGTCGTCGTCGCGAGCGGGCCGACGAGCGCGAGCGTCTCGTCCGGCCGGGCGTCGGTCGTCAGGTCGAGGTCGGTCAGCGGACGGCCGAGGAACGCGTCGCGCACCGAGCCCCCGACGAGCGCCAGCTCGCGGCCCGCGGCGGCGAACGCCGTGGCGAGCCTCGCCAGTGGCGGCGTCGCCGCGAGCGCGTCGAGGCGCTCGATCGCATCCGCCACGCTGACCACCCGACAAGCCTGACACGAGGCGCCCCGGCACGTCGCGTGGCGCCGGCCGCGGCGCGGCCCGGCGGCGCCCCCGGCCCGGCGAAATAGACTTCGGGCATGCCGGCACACCGCGCTGACGGACGAGCGGGGCGGGTCGCCACCGGTCGCGCCGCGGCATCCGGCCTCGCGGCGCTCGCGCTGCTGACCGCCGGGGCGATCCCCGCCGGCGCCGCCGCGCCGACCGCGACGGAGACCCCGACCCGGCTCGCGATCGTCGTCGCGCTCGCGGCGCCGCCACGCGCGAGCGGACTGATCCCCGCCGACGAGCTCGCGGCGCTGACGGCGGACGACGGCGCGCTGGCCGAGGCGCTCGAGTCGGTCGGCGCCGAGCGCGTGACACTCGCCGTCGACCCGCTCATCGCGGCCTCCGTCAACGCGCTCGGCGCGGACGCCCCCGCCTCGGCCCTCGCCTGGACGACCCGGCTCGACCGGGCGCCGCAGGACCGCTTCCCGCTGCTCACCGCCGACGCCGACCCGACGCTGCTGCGCCAGGCCGGCGCGGCGCTCCCGGCGCTCGGCACGGTCTGGACGACGCCCGGCACCACGAGCGCGGCGGACGTCGCGGCGTTCGCCGCAGCCGGTGCCGCCCGCGTCCTGGTCGCCGACGGCGACCTGGTCGAATGGCCCGACCCGGCCAGCGCCCTCGCCGCGGTGGACGGCGTCGGCATCGCGGTCGTGGACACCGCCACGAGCGCGGCCCTGGTCGCGGCGGCGGCCCAGCCCTCGTCCGCGACGCTCGGCGCCCTGCGCGCGGCCATCGCCGGCGACGGCGATCGCGGGTCCGTCGTCGCGGCCGTCGGGCGCGACGTCGTGGACTGGCCGGGGCTCGCCACGGTGCTGTCCGCGCTCGGCGGCGACCTCGGCCTGCAGCTCGTCGGGCTCGACCAGCTCTCCGGCGCGACCTCCGAGGCGGCCCTCGGCGACGGCGCCCAGCCCGCCCCGCGGCTCGACGCGTTCCGCTCCGTCGTCGCGGCGGAGACCGCCGACGCGGCCTTCGCCGCGATCGCCGCGGACCCCGCCGCCATCCGCGACGAGCGACGGCTGCGCACCCTGCTGCTCGCATCGGCCGGCTGGCACGACGCGGCGGCCTGGCAGGAGGCGGTGGCGACCGCCGTCGAGGACTCCCGGACGCTGCGCTCCTCGGTGCGCATCGCCGAGGCCGACTCGCTGTTCCTCGCCGACCGGTCGAGCATCCCGGTCGCGATCTCGAACGATCTCGACCAGGCGGTGACGGTCGTCGTGACGGCGCGCGCCGCGGACGGACGCCTCGACATCGACGACGCCCCGGTCACCGTCGAGGTCCCCGCCGGCGCGCGGACCTCGGTGTCGTTCGCCGCCTCCGCCGTCTCGAACGGCACCGTCGCCGTCACCGCCAGGCTGACGTCCGTCGACGGCATGCCGATCGGCGCGCCGGCGGTCGCCGCGGTCAACGTCCAGGCCGGATGGGAGACGCCCATCGCCGCGGGCGGCGCGGGCGTGCTGCTGCTCATGGTCGTGCTCGGCATCGTGCGCACCGTGCGCCGCCGGCGACGGGCGGGCGCCGAGCCGGAGGCCGAGGCGAGCGCCGATGAGTGAGCCCGTCGAGCCCACCGCGCCGCGGGCCCCCATCGACCCGACCGAGGCGGTCCAGCCGCCGCGGCAGCGCTCGCTGGGCCGCGCCGGCCTGGTGGTCGCCAGCGGGACGCTGGTCTCGCGCCTGCTCGGCTTCGTGAACGCGCTGCTGCTCTACAACACGATCGGCGCGGTCGGGCAGGGCGCCGACGCCTTCGTGCTCGCCAACACGCTGCCGAACAACATCTACCTGATCATCGCCGGCGGCACGCTGTCGGCGGTCATCGTGCCGGCGATCGTCCGCTCGGTCGCCGACGGCGACGGGGGCGCGCGCTTCCTCAACCGGCTCGTCACGCTCGGCGTCAGCGTGTTCGCGGTCGTCGCGATCGCGGTGACCGTCGCCGCGCCGCTCGTCGTGCAGCTGTACGCGCAGTCCGGCTCGGACGGCGGCTTCGCCCCCGGCCAGCTGGAGCTGGCGATCGCGTTCGCGTACTGGTGCCTGCCGCAGGTGTTCTTCTACGCGGTGATCGCGATCCTCTCCGAGGTGCTCAACGCGAAGGGGCGGTTCTGGCCCTACGCCTGGACGCCGGTCGTCAACAACCTCGTGCTCGCCGCGGTGCTGATCGGCTTCCGCACCGCGTTCGGCGAGGTCGCCGCCCGGCCCGCCTCGGCCTGGACGCCGGAGATGATCACGCTGCTGGCCGGCGGGGCGACGCTCGGCGTCGTGATCCAGACGCTCGCGCTCGTCATCGCGTTCCGCCAGGCCGGACTGCGGGTGCGCCCGGACTTCCACTGGCGCGATGCCGGCCTCGGCCGCTTCGGCCGCCTCGCCGCCTGGACCTTCGGCGCGACGCTGGTCTCGCAGGCCGCCGGCGTCTTCGAGTCCAACGTGCTGTCGCTGGCGACCGGGAGCGCATCGATCGCGGCGATGACGCTCTCCCAGGCGATCTACATCCTGCCGTACTCGATCGTCACGATCTCGATCGCCGTGCCCTACTTCACCCGGATGAGCGGGCACGCGCAGGCGGGGAACCGGGTCGCGCTCGGGGCGGACCTGACGAACGCCGTGACCGCGGTGCTGCTGTTCCAGGTGTTCTTCGCCGTCGCGATGGCGATCACCGCGCCGTGGATCGCGACCCTGTTCACCTCCGAGCCGGGCGGGCGCGCCGCGGTCGCCGCGGTGCTCGCCTGCACGCTCATCGGGCTGGTCCCGGCGAGCGTCTCCGGGGTGCTGCTGCGCGGGTGGTACGCGCTCGACGACACCCGGACGCCGTTCTTCCTGCAGACCACCCAGGTCGCGCTCTACGTGGGCGCGCTCGTCCTGATCGCGGCCGTCCGCCCGCCGGTCGACGTCATCGCGGTCGCGACGGCGCTGTCCCTCGCGGGCGCGATCCTGGTCTACGCGGTGCTGTCGCTCGCGCTCATCCGGCGCAAGGTGCCGGCGCTCCGGGTGAGCCGCGTCCTCGGCCGGCTCGGCTGGTTCCTGGCGGCCATGGTCCCGGCCGCCGCGCTCGGGTGGTGGCTGTCCGCCCGGGTGCTCGGCGGCACCGAGCTCGGCGCCTATCCGGACGGCACGGCCGGCGGCGCGCTCGTGGTGATCCTGGTCACCGGGCTCGCGATGCTCGTGGTCTACCTCGGCGTGCTGCTGGCGACGCGCAGCCCGGAGCTCGGGACCTTCCTGCGGCCGATCCGCGCCCGGCTGGCGCGCCGAGGCGGCGAGTCGTCGGGCCCGGGCGACTCGGAATAGCCTGGTCTCCCCCGGCGTTCTCCGCGTCGAGCAGACAGGAACCCTCATGGCAGTGCACAAGGTCGTCATCATCGGCAGCGGCCCGGCCGGCTACACCGCCGGCATCTACACCGCCAGGGCGAGCCTGGAGCCGGTGCTCGTCGCCTCCTCGATCGAGCCGGGCGGCGAGCTCACCAAGACGACCGAGGTGGAGAACTTCCCCGGCTTCCCGAAGGGGATCATGGGCCCGGACCTGATGGAGGAGATGCGCGAGCAGGCCGAGCGCTTCGGCACCACGGTCGTCTACGACGACGTCGTCGCCCTCGACCTGGACGGCGACGTCAAGCGCGTCACGCTCGGCGACGGCACGGTGCTCGAGGCGCAGTCGGTCATCTTCGCGACCGGCTCGGCCTACCGGAGGCTCGGCCTGGCGGATGAGGAGCGGCTGTCCGGCCACGGCGTCTCCTGGTGCGCGACCTGCGACGGCTTCTTCTTCCGGCAGCAGGTGATCGCGGTCGTCGGCGGCGGCGACTCGGCGATGGAGGAGGCGACCTTCCTCACGAAGTTCGCCGACAAGGTGTACCTGATCCACCGCTCGTCGACCTTCCGGGCGTCGAGCATCATGCTCGAGCGCGCGCAGCGCGACCCGAAGATCGAGTTCGTCACCGACGCGGAGGTGGTCGCCATCAACGGCGGCGACTCGGTCGAGTCGCTGACGCTGCGCGACACCCGGACCGGCGCCGAGCGCTCGCTCCCGGTCACCGGGCTGTTCGTCGCGATCGGCGCCGACCCGCGCACGCACCTGGTGCACGGCAAGCTCGACCTCACGCCCGCCGGCACCATCCACGTCGACGGCCGCTCCTCCCGCACCTCGGTGCCCGGGGTGTTCGCGGCCGGCGACGTGGTCGATCCGACCTACCGCCAGGCGGTCACGGCCGCGGCCTCCGGCACGGTCGCCGCGATCGACGTCGAGCACTATCTCGCCGCCCTCGCCGGCTGAGACGGCCGCGCCGGCCGCCCCCTCGAACCCGCCCCGAACCCGACGACCAGGAGAGAACCCCATGAGCAGCGCCCCAGCCGTCACCGACGCGACCTTCGACGCCGAGGTGCTCGGCGCCACCGACACGGTCCTCGTCGACTTCTGGGCGGAGTGGTGCGGCCCGTGCCGCGCGGTCTCCCCGATCCTGGACCAGATCGCGCAGGAGCACGCCGGGAGGATCCGGATCGTGAAGCTCAACGTCGACGAGAACCCGGCCACGACCATGCGGTACGGCATCACCGGCATCCCCGCGATGAAGGTGTTCCGCGGCGGTCAGGAGGTCAAGGAGATCGTCGGCGCCCGCCCGAAGCAGGTGCTCGAGGCGGAGCTCGCCGAGTTCCTGTGAGACCCGCGGAGTAGGCTCTCCCGTCATGACGACGGGTACGAACCTCGACCCCTGGTACGACAGCTATGCCGCGCGATCCGCGGGCCTGGCGGCGTCCGAGGTGCGAGCGCTCTTCGCCGTCGCGTCGCGGCCCGAGGTCGTGAGCCTCGCCGGCGGCATGCCGTACGTCTCCGCCCTGCCGAAGGAGCTGGTGCAGGGCGCGCTCGACCGCGTGCTGAACGACCACGGCCCCCAGGCCATGCAGTACGGATCCGGTCAGGGCCTGCCGCGGCTGCGCGAGCAGATCCTCGAGGTGATGGCGCTCGAGGGCATCCGCGCCTCGGTCGACGACCTCGTCGTCACGACCGGCTCGCAGCACGCGCTCGAGCTGATCACCAAGCTCTTCATCGACCCGGGCGACGTCGTCCTCGCCGAGGCGCCGACCTACGTCACGGCGCTGGTCGTGTTCCACTCCTTCCAGGCGGATGTGCAGCACGTCGCGACCGACGCCCAGGGCCTGGTGCCCGAGGCGCTGCGCACGCGCATCGCCGAGCTCAAGGCCGAGGGCCGGCGGATCAAGTTCCTCTACACGGTGCCGTCCTTCGGCAACCCGTCGGGCGTCACGCTGCCGTGGGACCGGCGCACCGAGATCCTCGAGATCTGCCGCTCGGAGGGCATCCTCGTGCTCGAGGACAACCCGTACGGGCTGCTGTGGTTCGACCAGCCCGCGCCGCACGCGATGCGCTCGGTCGAGGAGGACGGCGTCGTCTACCTCGGCACGTTCTCCAAGACGCTCGCACCCGGCTTCCGCGTCGGCTGGGCGCTCGCGCCGCACGCGATCCGCGAGAAGCTCATCCTCGCGAACGAGGCGGCGATCCTCTCGCCGTCCTCGTTCTCCCAGTACGTCATCAGCGAGTACCTGTCCTCGGCCGACTGGAAGGGCCAGATCGACGCGTTCCGCGGCGTGTACCGGGAGCGGCGCGACGCGATGCTCGCCGCCCTCGACGACTACCTGCCGGACCTGAGCTGGACGCACCCGGACGGCGGCTTCTACGTCTGGGTCACGCTCCCCGACCACCTCGACTCGAAGGCGATGCTGCCCCGCGCGGTCAAGGAGCTCGTCGCGTACACGCCGGGCACGGCGTTCTACGCCGACGGCGAGGGGCGCTCCCACCTCCGGCTGTCGTTCTGCTATCCGACGCCGGAGTTCATCCGGGAGGGCGTGCGCCGGCTGTCGCTCGTCGTGGGCGGCGAGCTCGACCTGCTCAGCGAGTTCTCGCAGACCGCGCCGCTGCCGGTCTCAGCCGAGCGCGCCGAGCCGGTGTTCGTGCCGCCGACCTCGCTCGCATGAGCGGGCGGAAGCGGACGAGGGGGAGCGGGCCGTGGCGCTGACCTCCGTGCTCGTGCTCGCGGGCGGGATCTCCCACGAGCGCGACATCTCGCTGCGCAGCGGTCGCCGGGTCGCCGACGGGCTGCTCGCGCACGGGCTCTCGGTCACCGTCCGCGACCCGGACGCCTCGCTGCTCGCGCACCTCCGGGCGCACCGCCCCGACGTGGTCTGGCCCGCCCTGCACGGCGCCTCCGGCGAGGACGGGGCGCTGCGCGGCCTGCTCGACTTCATCGGCGTGCCCTACGTCGGCTCGCGCGCGGACGCCGCGCGCCTGGCCTGGGACAAGCCGACCGCGAAGACCATCGTCACCCGCGCCGGCGTGCCCACCCCCGCCTCGATCACGCTGCCGCGGGAGGCGTTCCGCGAGCTCGGCGCCGTCGGCATCCTGGAGCAGATCTCGGACGAGTTCTCCGGCCCCCTCGTCGTCAAGCCCGCGCAGGGCGGCTCATCGCAGGGCGTGACCATCGTCGCGGACCGGGAGCGCCTGCCGCGGGCGATGGTCGACGCCTACACGTACTGGGACGTCGCGCTCATCGAGCAGCAGGTGACCGGCACCGAGATCGCGATCGCGATCCTCGACACCGGCGACGGGCCGACCGCGCTGCCGGCCGTCGAGATCGAGCCGATCGGCGGCGTGTACTCCTACGAGGCGCGCTACACGGCGGGGGAGACGCGGTTCTACACCCCCGCCAGGATCGACCCCGCGGTCGCCGAGCGCGCCGCGCAGGCTGCGCTCGACGCGCACCGGGCGCTCGGGCTGCGGCATCTCTCGCGGGTCGACCTCATCGTCGACCGGGCGGGGACGCCGTGGTTCCTGGAGGCGAACGTCATGCCCGGGCTCACCGAGACCTCGGTCTACCCGCAGGCGCTCGAGGCCGCCGGGTACGACGCCGGGCTCGCCTACCGGGCCCTCGCGGAGGCCGCGCTGCGCTGAGGCAGCCCGGTCCGGCGGCTCCGCGCATCCGTTCGTCCGGCCGCCCGGGATCGCGCTGTGAGACAGACGAATGCCTGATCAGAGCATCATTCCGAAATCGGAATACGTCAGGAGCGGTCGACGCCGAGCTCGTCGGCGATGCGATTGAGGTCCGCGACCGTCGCGAAGTCGATGACGATCTGGCCCTTCGACTTGCCGAGCGCGATCCGCACCCGGGTGTCGAGCCGGTCTCCGATCCGGGCGGCCAGGTCGTCGAGGTGCGCCTTGCGCCCTCCCGGCTTGGGCCCCGAGGCCCCACCGGCCGGCCGGGAGCCGTTCGCGAGCGACGCCGCGGCCTCGGCGGCGCGCACCGACAGCTCCTCGTTGACGATCTTGTCCGCGAGCCGCAGCATGCCGGGCTCGTCGCCGACCGAGAGGATCGCGCGGGCGTGCCCGGCGCTGAGCACCCCGGCGGCGACCCGGCGGCGGACCGGCTCCGGCAGGCGCAGCAGGCGGATGGTGTTCGCGATCTGCGGCCGCGAGCGCCCGATCCGCCCGGCGAGCTGCTCCTGGGTCACCCCGAAGTCCTCCAGCAGCTGCTGGTAGGCCTCCGCCTCCTCGATCGGGTTGAGGTCGGCACGGTGCAGGTTCTCCAGCAGCGCGTCGCGCAGCATCACGTCGTCCGAGGTGTCGCGCACCACCGCAGGGATCGCCGCCAGGCCGGCCGCCTTGCTCGCGCGCAGCCGGCGCTCGCCCATGACCAGCTCGTACTGCGGCTCGCCGGCGAGCGCCCCCAGCCGGGGCCGCACGACGATCGGCTGGAGCACGCCGAACTCCCGCACCGAGGTGACGAGCTCGGCGAGCGCCTCGTCGTCGAAGTGCTTCCTCGGGTTCACCGCGTTCGGCACGATGTCGTCGGGTGAGAGCGCCGCGAGCCGGGCGCCGGGCACGGCGAGCAGCCCGCGCTCGTCCTCGGCCGGGGGCTGCACAGCGCGGTCCGGGAAGAACACGTCGACCGGGCGGTCGTCGCTCGCGCTCGTCGGGATGAGCGCCCCGATGCCGCGGCCGAGGCCCCGCTTGCGTTCAGCCATCGTTCGACTCCTCTCGCGGCCGCGCGCCGCGCTTGGCGAGCTCGTGGGCGGCCTCCTGATACGCGACGGCCCCCGGGGAGCCGGCGTCGTAGGCGATGACGGTCTGACCGAAGCTCGGCGCCTCCGAGATGCGCACCGACCGCGGGATGACCGCGGCGAGCGTCTCGCGCGGGAAGTGCTCGCGGACGTCGCCGGCGACCTGGTGCGAGAGGTTCGTCCTGGAGTCGAACATCGTGAGCAGGATCGTCGAGAGGCGCAGCGCGGGGTTGAGGTACTTGCCGACCTCGCCGACGGTCTTGAGCAGCTGGCTGAGCCCCTCGAGCGCGTAGTACTCGCACTGCACGGGGATGAGCAGCTCGTGCCCCGCGGTCAGCGCGTTGACGGTGAGCAGGCCGAGCGACGGCGGGCAGTCGATGAACACGTAGTGGAAGCCGCGGCCCGCGACCGCGAGGAAGGCGTCCAGCGCGGTCCGCAGCCGCGTCTCGCGGGCGACCGCCAGGTAGAGCTCCGACTCGGCGCCGGCCAGGTCGATGTTCGCCGAGAGGCAGAACAGGCCCTCCCGTTCCGGACTCGCCTGCATGACGTCGTCGATCGCGGCGCCGTCGATGAGCACGTCGTACACCCCGGGATCCCCGACCCGATGGTCCACGCCGAGCGCCGTGGAGGCGTTGCCCTGGGGATCCAGGTCGATCACGAGCACGGTCGCCCCGGCGGCCGCGAGTCCCGCGGCGAGGTTGACGGTCGTCGTCGTCTTGCCGACGCCGCCCTTCTGGTTCGCGACGACGAACACCCTGGTGCGCTCCGGCAGCGGCACCACGTCGGCCTCGAGGCGCCCGCGCCGCTGCGCCAGATCGGCGAGCTGCGAGGCGATGGGGGTGTCGGTCATCGGTCCTTGTTTCACGTGAAACACGGCCGCTGCGCGGCCGGCGCCCGCGACGAAGCCGGGGACCCGACCACGATACCCGCTCGGTCCGATGTCGGACCCGGGGGTTAGCGTTTCCGCATGGACATCCGATTCGTGGCGGGCTTCGGCCCGATCGGCGCCGACGACCGCCGTTCGGCGGACTTCTGGCAGGGCGCACTCGGCATCGCGTTCGAGGAGCCGGCTCCCGGCTATCGCACGAACGACTCGCTGGACGGGGTCAAGGCCTTCGCGATCTGGCCGCTCGAGCAGGCTGCGGAGTCGACCTTCGGCGCACCGGACTGGCCCGCCGGGCGACCCACGCCGCAGGCCTGGATCGAGTTCGACGTGGAGAGCCCCGAGGCGGTCGTCGCCGCCGCGGAGGAGCTCGCCGCCGCGGGGCACGAGCTGCTGCGAGCCGCGGCCGAGGAGCCGTGGGGCCAGTGGACGGCCCGGCTGCAGTCCCCCGAGGGGCTTCTCGTCGGCATCTCCTATACGCCCTGGATGCACACGGCCGCCTGAGGGCGCAGCGCGCGGAACGCCGGGAACAGGGGCTGACCCCGAAACGCGACCCGCACCGCCGCAGGCGGCGGCGCCCGCCAGCCCCGAGTCGGCGTTTCGGGGTCAGCCCCTGTTCCCCGCCCATCTCGAACGCCGATGTTTCACGTGAAACATCGCAGGGGAGGCCGCTGGCCGGTTCTCCGAGGTGGGGATCGCAGGCCTGCCTCCGCCGTGAGCCGGCGGAGCGCGGCCGACGCGCGGCCGGCCGAGCCTCGGGCCGGCTCGAGGCCTCCTCAGCCGGCAGACGAACCCGACGAGTCCGACGAGCGCGCGATCAGACGAGCCTGCTGCACAGGCGATTCCCGCCCGCTCGACGAATCCGAGCACTCAGGACGCGGAAGCACGGATGCGCAGTGGCCGATCTCGACGAACGCGACCAGACGGACGAGCTCGACCGGAGGGGATCGTCGGCGAGCTGAAGGAGGGACCGGCCCCTCACCTCCCCGTGAAGCCGTGCTGTGCCGCGGTACGGATGCGGTACCCCCGAACCCGAACCTGAGCGGCGGTGGGCGTGGCCGGCGAGAAGCTGGCTCGGGGCTGGCGGGCCACGCCCGCCGCCGCGACCAGGTCCATCGCCACGGACCGCGCGCAACCCCGCTGCGCGAGCCCCGACTACGGGACCGTCGCGCGGAAGACGCGGGTGAGCTCGGGGGTGAGGCCCTCGCCGAGGGTGAGCACCTCGACGTTCGCGAGGCGGGCCCGGGCGATCTGCTTCGCCGCCGCCTCCCGCTCCTGCTCGACCCGCGCGCCCTTCATGAGGATGAGCTCGCCCCCCGGGCGCACGAGCGGCACGACCGCGGGGATCAGCGTGCGCAGCGCCGAGACCGCTCGCGCGGTGACCTGGTCGAGCCGCTCGACGTAGGGCGCCTCCTCGGCACGGGCGCGCACGACCTCGACGTTGGCGATCCCGAGCTCCTCGGCGACGGCACGAAGCCAGTCGGTGCGCCGCTCCATCGGCTCGATGAGCACGAACGAGGCATCGGGTCGGGCGATCGCGAGCACCAGGCCCGGGAGGCCAGCGCCGCTGCCGACATCGCCGACCAGGGCGCCCTCGCGCAGCAGCGGGGCGACGAGACCGGAGTTCAGGACGTGCCGAGTCCAGAGCCGGGGCAGCTCGAGCGGGCCGACGAGACCGAGCTCCTCGCCGCGCTCGGCGAGGCGGGCCGTGAACGCCCTGGCGCGATCGATCGTGTCGCCGAACACCGCCGCCGCGGCGGCCGGCTCCGGCTCGAGCCCGTCCGAGTGTTTCACGTGAAACATCCGCCTTCCGGATCCCCGGGGTCAGCCTCGGCGGATCACCGTGTGCCGGTCCGCGCCCTCGCCCTCGGACTCGGAGACGCAGCCGCGCTCGGCGACGAGGTCGTGGACCAGCTTGCGCTCGTAGGACGACATCGCGGGGAGCGCCGCGGAGGCCGCGCCCTCCTCGAGCCGGCGCACCGCGGCGTCGACGAGCCGCGCGAGCTCGCCGGCACGGGCGTCGCGGGAGCCGCCGATGTCCAGGATCAGCCGCGAGAACTCGCCGGTCCGCGCCTGCACGGCAAGCCGCGCGAGCTCCTGCAGCGCGGACACCGTGTCGGGCTTGGAGAGCACGCGCAGGCCGGCGGAGCCCTCCGCGGCGCTCACCGTGATGACGATGCGATTCCCGCGGTCGTCGATGTCGATGTCGCCGTCCAGGTCGGCGATGTCGAGGAGCTCCTCGATGTAGTCCGCTGCGACGTCCGCCTCGTCGGCCTCGACCGCGTTCTGCCCGTTCATCGGCGTCCGCCCTTCTTCTTGCGACGCTTGCTCATCGGCTGCTGCCGCTGCGTGTTCTCCGGCTTCTCCGGCTCCGCGGGCGCCGCGTCGTCGAACTCGACCACCTCGATGCCCTTGCCCTTGCGCTGCTGCTTCCGGAGCATCCGCGCCTCGCGGGCGAGCGCCGCCTCGGAGCCCGGGGTCGGCATGTTCCGGATCACGATGTACTGCTGCCCGAGCGTCCAGAGGTTCGAGGCGACCCAGTAGAACATGACGCCGATCGGGAACGCCCAGCTGGAGAAGACGAACACGAAGGGGAGGATGTAGAGCAGCACCCGCTGCTGCCGGTACATCGGACTCGACTTCATCTCCGGCGACTGGTTCTTCGACATGATCTGCAGCTGGGTGACGAACTGCGAGGCGGTCATCAGCACGATCATCGTGATCGCGAGGACCCAGACCGCGACGTTGCCGTTCGCGCTCTGGATGGAGGAGTGCAGCGGGGCGCCGAAGAGCGTCGCGTTGCTGAAGGACATGGCGAGGTTCGCGTCCATCAGGCCGCCGTCGATGCCCGGCTTCGGGTAGGCGGCATCGCCCGGCGCGATGCCCGGCGCGAGGTTGGCCACCGTCGTCGCGAAGTTCGCCGCCGTGGAGAGCACGAAGAACAGCGAGATGAAGATCGGCATCTGGATGAGCAGCGGCAGGCAGGAGCTCAGCGGATTGGTGCCGTGCTTCTTGTACAGCGCCATCGTCTCGCGGGACATCGCCTCGCGGGAGAACTGGTCCTTCTTCCCGCGGTACTTGTCCTGGATGCGCTTCATCTCGGGGGAGAGCAGCAGCATCTTGCGCTGCGACCGGATCTGCCGCACGAAGAGCGGGATCAGCGCGGCGCGCACCACGAGCGTGAGGCACACGATCGACAGCACCCAGGTGATGCCCTGGTCGCCGTCGAAGCCGATGGCGTCGAACAGCCAGTGGAAGCCCACGAGCACGGCCTCGATGACCCACTTGATCGGCCACAGGATGATCCCGAAGAAATCCATCGCGGACTAGCTCCTTTCCAGACCGCTGACGAAGCCGAATCGGCCGACCGCAGGGCGTGCGTGATCGCAGGGCGGGACGTCGTCGATCCCGCCGGCGGCCCAGGGGTGGCAGCGTGCGAGCCGCCTGGATCCGAGCCAGACCCCGCGGATCATGCCGTGCTGCTGGATCGCCTCCAGCGCGTAGCGGGAGCAGCTCGGGTAGTACTTGCAGACGTCGCCGTACAGCGGCGAGATGACCGCCCGATAGGTCGAGAGCAGTGCGATGCAGGCGTTGCGGGGCAGCAGCAGCACGGCCTGCCGCAGGCCGGCGCGATTCGCCGGGCCCGGGACCGCGGTCGGCGGCGAGCCCTGCGAGACGGGGGGCGCCGAGGTCCGCGCGGCGAGCGCGCTCACGCGACGGCTCCGAGCTGGGCGGCGAGGTCGGCTCGCAGCAGCTCGCTGCTCGCTCCCGCGGAAGCGGGCAGGGCGCGCACCACGACGTCGATCCCGGCGGATCCGGCGGCGATCCGCTCGGCGCAGAGCGCCCGCAGCCGCCGTTTGACCGCATTGCGCCGGACGGCGCCACCGACGGTTTTCGGTACGACGAAACCGAAGCGGGCCGGGGAGCCGTCGGGCGTGCGCAGGGCGTGCGTGACGAGCATCGTCCCGCTGCGCCGACGGCCCGCCCTCATCGTCGCGCGGAACTCGCCGGCACTGGTAATCCGATGCTGCTTGGGGAGCAAGACCGGAGGTTCAGGCGGAGAGCTCGCTGCGGCCCTTGCGGCGGCGGGCGGCGAGGATGGCGCGACCGGCACGGGTGCGCATGCGGGCGCGGAAGCCGTGGGTCTTGGCGCGCTTCCGGTTGTTCGGCTGGAACGTACGCTTCGACATGATCGGGACTCCTTGTGTCCGGCGGCCGGGGCCGGCGCGAGAGGGGAAGGCCGCTCGGACTGGGACCAGTCCCCGCGGAAGTCAACTTGTCGATTGTAGGCGGTCTCCGGCCTCCGGTCAAAGACGGGGCGGATTATCCGCGGCCGAGCACGAACCGGTGGTAGCGACGCGCGGGACGCAACTACAGTAAGACCCGCGCGTCCGCGCCCCGGCCCATCGCCTCCACCGAGCCGCCGCCGGTCGTTACCGAGGAGGATCCCCGCGTGAGCGAGATCGACGTCCCGGCCCTGTGGTCGACGATCGTCGCGCGGCTCGCGGAGGACGAGCGGGTCACCCCGCAGCTGACCGGCTTCCTCGCCATGGTCCAGCCGCGCGGTGTCATGGGCGGCATCATCTACCTCGAGGTCCCGAACGAGCTGACCCGGAGCATGCTCGAGCAGCGCGTGCGGCTGCCGCTGCTCGCGGCGATCGCGGACAGCGCCGACGGCGACGTCGCCTCCTTCGCGATCGTCGTGAACCCGGCGATCGACACCGAGCCGATCCCGGTCGTCGGCCCGGGCGAGGACGAGGACGAGGCGCCCTCGCCGGCTCCTCGCCGGGGGGACACCCGGCTGAACCCGAAGTACAACTTCGACAACTTCGTGATCGGCGGCTCGAACCGCTTCGCGCACGCCGCCGCGGTCGCCGTCGCGGAGGCGCCGGCCAAGGCCTACAACCCGCTGTTCATCTACGGCGACTCGGGGCTCGGGAAGACCCACCTGCTGCACGCGATCGGACACTACGCGGAGAACCTGTACCAGGGGATCCAGGTCCGATACGTCAACTCTGAGGACTTCACCAACGACTTCATCAACGCGATCCAGAACAACACGGTCGCCGCGTTCAACAAGCGCTACCGCGAGGTCGACATCCTGCTGATCGACGACATCCAGTTCCTGCAGGGCAAGGAGCAGACGCAGGAGGCGTTCTTCCACACCTTCAACACGCTGCACGACCACAACAAGCAGGTCGTCATCACCAGCGACGTGCAGCCGAGGTACCTGACCGGCTTCGAGGACCGGATGCGCTCGCGGTTCGAGTGGGGACTGCTCACCGACGTGCAGGCCCCGGACCTCGAGACGCGCATCGCGATCCTCCGGAAGAAGGCGCAGAGCGAGCGGCTGCAGGTCGACAACGAGATCCTCGAGTTCATGGCCTCCAAGGTCTCGTCGAACATCCGGGAGCTCGAGGGCATCCTGATCCGGGTCACGGCGTTCGCGAACCTCAACCGCAGCGCGGTCGACATGGAGCTCGTGCAGACCGTGCTCAAGGACGTCGTGGCGATCGGCGAGGACAGCGTCATCTCCCCGGCCGACATCGTGAACGAGACCGCCGACTACTTCAAGCTGCCGGTCGACGAGATCTACGGCTCGTCCCGGGTCCAGGCGGTCGCCCAGGCGCGGCAGATCGCCATGTACCTGTGCCGCGAAATGACCGACCTGTCCCTGCCGAAGATCGGTCAGCTGTTCGGCAACCGCGACCACACCACCGTGATGTACGCGAACAAGAAGATCACGACGCTCATGAAGGAGCGCCGGTCCGTCTACAACCAGGTCAGCGAGATCACCAGCAGGATCCGCCAGGGGCAGCGGAACGGCTGAAGCGGGTCCGACCGCGATCCGGATGCGCGTAGCACATCTCCGGCATTCTGCACACTGTTGAATCGCCTGTGGAAAACCTCCGGACAGCCGATCGGAATTGTTGACGAAGCAGGTCGGACGAGTTGAGGAGCCCATCGTCGCATCGCTCGAGCGGATGACAATCCACAGACTCTCAACAGTCTGTGGACATCTCACACGGATGTAGTTCTCCCCGCGGGCCACGGCATTCGAGAGCTGTCCACAGATTCCACAACGGCTATGAGTAGTAACCATCTGTTCATCGACCCGGATTCCCCAACGCCGACGGATCCGCCCGGTACCGGCGTCCGGGGCCTGTGGCAGGATGAGAGTCCGCAGCAGAAGGGGACCCACGTGAGGTTCGAGGTCAATCGCGACGTCTTCAGCGAGGCGGTGTCGTTCGCCGTCAAGCTGCTTCCGCAGCGCACGACGCTCCCGATCCTCGGCGGCGTGCTCATCGAGGCGGGCGACGACAGCGTCACGCTCTCGGCCTTCGACTACGAGTCATCGGCGCGCACCACGATCGGGGCCGCGGTCGGCGAGCCGGGCCGTGCACTCGTGTCGGGCCGGCTGCTCGCCGACATCGCGAGCCGGCTCCCGGCCGCCCCGGTCGAGTTCTCCGTCGACGGCGGACGGGTGTCCATCCGCTGCGGCGCCGGTCGCTTCACGCTGCTGCCGATGCCGGTCGAGGAGTACCCGGCGCTGCCCGAGCTCGCTGCGGCCGGCGGGCTCGTCCCCGGGGAGCTGCTGGCGGACGCGATCGGGCAGGTGGTGGTCGCCGCCTCCCGCGACGACGTCACGCCGGTCATCACCGGCGTCCAGCTCGAGGTCGGCGAGAACTCGCTGTCCCTCGTGGCCACGGACCGGTACCGGGTCGCGATCCGCGACATCCCGTGGGACTCCGCGGACTCCGGCATCGTCGAGGCCACCGCGCTCGTCCCGGCGCGGGTGCTCGCCGAGATCGGCAAGACCTTCGCGCACGCGAAGACCGTCAGGATCGCGATCGCCGAGGGCGGGGACCGGGAGCTGATCGCGTTCTCCGCCGAGGACAAGGCGGTGACCAGCCTGCTGATCAAGGGGAACTACCCCCCGGTCAAGCGCCTCTTCCCGCAGTCGGTCGAGGACTACGCGGTGCTCTCCACGTCGGACCTGGTGGACGCGGTGCGCCGGGTCTCCCTCGTGCTCGAGCGGGAGGCCGCACTGCGCTTCTCCTTCTCTCCGGACGGCCTCACGCTGGAGGCGGCCGGCGGGGAGCAGGCGCAGGCGTCGGAGTCGATCGATGCGGTGCTCACCGGGGAGGAGACCGTCGTCTCCCTCAAGCCGCAGTTCCTCATCGACGCGCTCGGCGGCGTCCACTCGGAGTTCGTCCGGCTCGGCTTCACCCGCACGGACAACCCGAACAAGCCGGGGCCCGTGCTGATCACCGCGCAGACCTCGGGCGACACGGGTCCGAGCTCGTTCCGCTATCTGCTCCAGCCGAACCTGCTGCTGCGCTGATGGCATGCACGTCGCCCACCTCGAACTGAGGGACTACCGGAACTATCGCGAGGCCTCCCTCCCGCTCGCGCCGGGCGTCACGGTCATCGTCGGACCGAACGGCCAGGGCAAGACGAACCTCGTCGAGGCGATCGGCTATCTCGCGTCGGGGGCCTCGCATCGCGTTGCCGGCGATCAGCCGCTGGTGCGCCAGGGCGAGGACCGGGCGATCGTCCGAGCCCGGCTGCGGCACGGCGATCGGGCGGTCACGATGGAGGCGGAGCTCAACCGCACCGGCACGAACCGCCTCCAGGTCAACGGCCAGCCGGTGCGCTCCAGGGAGGCGCGCCGGTATCTCGACTCGGTGCTGTTCGCACCGGAGGACCTCGCGACGGTCCGAGGGGAGCCCGGCGGCCGGCGGCGCTTCCTCGACGAGCTGCTCGCGATGCGCCAGCCGAGGATGGCGGGCGTCCTGACCGACTACGAACGGGTGCTGCGCCAGCGGAACACGCTGCTGAAGTCGGCCCGGGCGAGCCGCGTCGGCGCGTCGGCGCTCGGCACGCTCGACGTATGGGACGAGCGGCTCGCCGCGCTCGGCGCCGAGCTGGTCTCCGGCCGCGACGCGCTCGTGGCGGAGCTCGCGCCGCATGTCGCAGGGGCGTACCAGGCGATCGCCGGTGCCGCGCAGGAGGTGCGGCTGTCGACCGAGACCACGGCGGACGGGGATCCGGACGCCTTTCTCGAGCGGCTCCGCGCTCGGCGGTCCGACGAGCTCGAGCGGGCCGTCACGCTGGTCGGCCCGCATCGGGACGACCTCCTGATCGAGCTGAACGGCATGCCGGCGCGCACCACCGCGAGCCACGGGGAGTCCTGGTCGACCGCGCTCGCGCTCAAGCTCGCGTCCGCCGAGCTGCTGCGGGAGACCGGACAGGCCGGCGATCCCGTCCTCGTCCTCGACGACGTGTTCGCCGAGCTGGACGCCGGCCGGCGCGCGCGGCTGGTGGACGCGGTGACCGGCTACGAGCAGGTGCTCGTCACGGCCGCGGTGGCGGAGGACGTCCCGGCCGGCCTGGTCGGCCGCACGATCCGGATCCGCGCCGGCGAGATCCTCGGAGCGGACGCGGAGCCCGGCGATGGCTGAACGCCGGGGCGGAGAGCATCTCAGCGTCTTCCGACGGTTCCAGCGCCGTTTCGGCGGCCGCCGATCGGCGCGGATCGAGGTCGGCGACGGATCGGGTGCGGCCCCGTTCGAGCCGGGGCGGGACCCGGGCTCGATCGGCGCCGCGCTCGCCGGACTCGTCCGGGAGCGCGGCTGGGAGGGCGAGCTCGCCCGCTCCGAGCTGTTCGTCGGCTGGGCGGACGCGGTGGGCCCGGCGGTCGCCGATCACACCGCGCCGGTCTCGCTCGAGGAGGGCGTCCTCGTCATCCGCTGCGACTCGACGGCGTGGGCGACGCAGCTCGGCCTGATGCGACCCCAGCTGCTCGCCGCGCTCGGCGAGCGCTTCCCCGACGCGGGCGTCGCGGGCCTGCGCCTTCTGGGACCCGACGTACCCTCCTTCAAACGCGGCCTCAGATCGGTTCCAGGGCGCGGTCCGCGGGACACCTACGGCTGAGGCACCATCTTCGCCATCCGATGAACTTTTCGAGGCGCAGCGGGGCGTACAGGGCCTCGATCGAGCCCCCGCCGGATATAATCGTGGGATGACGCCTGACGCACCGGAACCAGCGACCACGGCTCCGGGCAGCGGGAGGGGCGACACCGGCCGGGTGCCGGAGGGCAGCTACGACGCCGCGAACATCCAGGTGCTCGAAGGCCTCGAGGCGGTGCGCAAGCGCCCGGGCATGTACATCGGCTCGACGGGTCCCCGCGGATTGCACCACCTCGTCTACGAGGTCGTCGACAACTCGGTCGACGAGGCGATGGCCGGATACGCCTCCGACATCCGCGTCACGCTGCTCGCCGACGGCGGGCTGCGGGTCGTCGACGACGGGCGCGGCATCCCGGTCGCCGAGCATCCGACCGAGAAGGTGTCGACGGTCCAGGTCGTCATGACGATCCTGCACGCCGGCGGCAAGTTCGGCGGCGGCGGCTACGCCGTCTCCGGGGGCCTGCACGGCGTCGGCATCTCGGTCGTCAACGCGCTCTCGAGCCGGATCGAGACCGAGGTGCGGCGCGAGGGGCACGTCTGGCGGATGTCCTTCACGAACGGCGTGCCGGACGCGCCGCTGGCGCGCGCCGAGGCGAGCCAGGGGACCGGGACGACCCAGACCTTCTGGCCGAACCCGGACATCTTCGAGACCGTCGAGTTCGACTTCGAGACGCTGCGCTCCCGGTTCCAGCAGATGGCGTTCCTCAACAAGGGCCTGCGGATCACGCTCGTCGACGAGCGGATCGGCCGGGACGGCGTCGAGGCGGTGGTCGAGAGCTACCGCTACGAGCGCGGCCTCGTCGACTACGTCGAGTACCTCAACGGCCGGAAGAGGTCCGACGCCATCCACGAGGAGATCATCGCCTTCGAGGCCGAGGACACCGAGCGGCGGATGGCGCTCGAGATCGCCATGCAGTGGACCACCGACTACAACGAGTCCGTCCACACCTACGCGAACGCGATCAACACGCACGAGGGCGGCACGCACGAGGAGGGGTTCCGCGCGGCGCTGACCACGCTCGTCAACAAGTACGCCCGCGAGAAGGGCCTGCTCAAGGACAAGGACGAGAACCTCTCCGGCGACGACGTCCGGGAGGGCCTGACCGCGGTCATCTCGATCAAGCTCGGCGAGCCGCAGTTCGAGGGCCAGACCAAGACGAAGCTCGGCAACACCGAGGCGAAGTCCTTCGTGCAGCGGGTCGTCGGCGACCAGCTCGCGGACTGGTTCGACCGGAACCCGAACCAGTCCAGGGACATCGTCAAGAAGGCGATCCAGGCCTCCGCGGCCCGGATCGCCGCCAGGAGGGCGCGCGAGCAGACCCGGCGCAAGGGCCTGCTCGAGGGCGGCGGCATGCCCGGCAAGCTCAAGGACTGCTCGAGCCGGAACCCGGCGGACTCCGAGATCTTCCTGGTCGAGGGCGACTCGGCCGGCGGGTCCGCGGTGCAGGGCCGCGATCCGGAGACCCAGGCGATCCTGCCGCTGCGCGGCAAGATCCTCAACGTCGAGAAGGCGCGGCTCGACCGCGCCCTCGGCAACGCGGAGATCCAGGCGATGATCACCGCCTTCGGCACCGGCATCGGCGAGGACTTCGACGGCGAGAAGGCCAGGTACCACAAGATCGTCCTGATGGCCGACGCCGACGTCGACGGCCAGCACATCACGACGCTGCTGCTCACCCTGCTCTTCCGCTACATGCGCCCGCTCATCGAGGTGGGCTACGTCTACCTCGCCCAGCCGCCGCTCTACCGGATCAAGTGGACGAACGCCGAGCACGAGTTCGCGTACTCCGATCGCGAGCGCGACGCGCTCATCGCGGAGGGGACGAAGGCCGGGCGCCGGCTGCCGCGCGAGAACCAGAACCCGGTGCAGCGCTACAAGGGGCTCGGCGAGATGAACCACCAGGAGCTCTGGGACACCACCATGAACCCGGACACCCGGACGCTGCGCCAGGTGACGCTCGACGACGCGGCCGTGGCGGACGCGGTGTTCGCCACGCTCATGGGCGACGACGTCGATGCGCGCCGGCAGTTCATCCAGCAGAACGCGAAGGACGTCCGCTTCCTGGACATCTGACGCCGGCCGAGCAGACCGCAGGGCACCGGGACCCGATCGACGAGGAACAGGCAGATGGCAGACGAACTGACCGACCGGATCGAGCCGGTCGACCTCCAGCTGGAGATGCAGCGCTCGTACCTCGACTACGCGATGAGCGTCATCGTCGGGCGGGCGCTGCCGGACGTCCGCGACGGGCTGAAGCCGGTGCACCGCCGGGTCATCTACACCATGTACGACGGCGGCTACCGCCCCGACCGCGCCTTCTCCAAGTGCACCCGCGTCATCGGCGACGTCATGGGCCAGTTCCACCCGCACGGCGACAGCTCGGTCTACGACGCGCTGGTGCGCCTCGTCCAGCCCTGGTCGCTGCGCTACCCGCTCGCGCTCGGTCAGGGCAACTTCGGCTCGCCCGGGAACGACGGCGCCGCCGCGCACCGGTACACCGAGACGAAGATGGCGCCGCTGGCCATGGAGATGGTGCGGGACATCGACGAGGACACCGTCGACTTCCAGGACAACTACGACGGCCGCACCCAGGAGCCGGTCGTGCTGCCGAGCCGGTTCCCGAACCTGCTCGTCAACGGCTCGGTCGGCATCGCCGTCGGCATGGCGACGAACATCCCCCCGCACAACCTCCGCGAGGTCGCCGCCGCGGCGCTCTGGGCGCTCGAGCACCCGGAGGCGAGCGGCGAGGAGCTGCAGGACGCGCTCATCGAGCGGATCAAGGGCCCGGACTTCCCGACCGGCGCGACCATCCTCGGGGTCAAGGGCATCCGGGACGCCTACCGCACCGGGCGCGGCTCGATCACGATGCGCGCCGTCGTCGCCGTCGAGGAGATCCAGGGCCGGACCTGCCTCGTCGTCACCGAGCTGCCGTACCAGGTCAACCCGGACAACCTCGCGATGAAGATCGCGGAGCTGGTCAAGGAGAGCAAGCTCGCCGGCATCGCCGACATCCGGGACGAGACCTCCGGCCGTACCGGCCAGCGGCTCGTCATCGTGCTGAAGCGCGACGCCGTCGCGAAGGTCGTGCTGAACAACCTGTACAAGCACACCCAGCTGCAGGAGAACTTCGGCGCGAACATGCTCGCGATCGTCGACGGCGTGCCGCGCACGCTGTCGATCGACCAGTTCATCCTGCTGTGGATCGAGCACCAGATCGAGGTCATCGTCCGGCGCACCCGCTTCCGGCTCGCCGAGGCGGAGAAGCGCGCCCATATCCTGCGCGGCTATCTGAAGGCGCTCGACGCCCTCGACGAGGTGATCGCCCTGATCCGCCGCTCGCCGACGGTCGAGGACGCCCGCGAGGGGCTGCAGGCGCTGCTGTCGATCGACGAGCTGCAGGCGAACGCGATCCTCGAGCTCCAGCTGCGCCGGCTCGCGGCGCTCGAGCGGCAGAAGATCATCGAGGAGCACGACGCGATCGAGGCCAGGATCAAGGACCTCGGCGAGATCCTCGCCTCCCCGGCGCGGCAGCGCTCGCTCATCTCCGAGGAGCTGACCGAGATCGCGGCGAGGTACGGCGACGACCGGCGCACCGAGATCCTGCTCGGCTTCGACGGGGACGTGTCCATCGAGGACCTCATCCCCGAGGAGGAGATGGTCGTCACGGTCACCCGCGGCGGCTACGTGAAGCGCACCCGCAGCGACAACTACCGCTCGCAGCACCGCGGCGGCAAGGGCGTTCGCGGCGCGTCGCTGCGCGCCGACGACATCGTCTCGCACTTCTTCGTCACCACGACGCACCACTGGCTGCTGTTCTTCACGAACACCGGACGCGTCTACCGGGCGAAGACCTACGAGCTGCCCGAGGGCGGCCGCGACGCGAAGGGCCAGCACGTCGCGAACCTGCTCGCGCTGCAGCCGGGCGAGGAGATCGCGCAGGTGCTCGACATCCGCGACTACGGCGTCGCCCGGTTCCTGGTGCTGGCCACCGCCGGCGGCCTGGTGAAGAAGACGGCGCTGTCCGAGTACGACACGAACCGCTCCGGCGGCATCATCGCGATCAACCTGCGCGAGGGCGACGAGCTGGTCTCGGCGATGCTCGCCGACGAGTCGGACGACATCCTGCTCGTCTCGACGAAGGGGATGTCGCTGCGGTTCGCCGCGGACGACACCGCGCTGCGGCCGATGGGCCGCGCGACCAGCGGCGTCAAGGGCATGTCCTTCCGCGCGGGCGACCGGCTGCTCAGCGCCGACGTGCTCAAGGCCGGGGACGACCTCGACGGCCGCTTCGTCGTCACCGTCACGGACGGCGGCTTCGCCAAGCGCAGCGCGATCGCGGAGTACCGGCCGCAGGGCCGCGGCGGCCTCGGCATCAAGGTCGCGAAGCTCAACGACGATCGCGGCGGCCTCGCCGGCGCGATCATCGCGGGCGAGGAGGACGAGGTGCTCGTGGTTCTCGCCAGCGGCAAGGTGGTACGCTCGTCCGTCTCCGAAGTGCGGCCGACCGGTCGCGATTCCATGGGTGTCGTCTTCGCCAGGTTCGACGACGAGGACCGCATCCTCGCGATCGCGAGGAACAGCGAGCGACACCTCGACGAGCAGGACATCGGAAAGGACGAGCCCAGCGCATGAGCGTCGCCGAAAAGCTCCAGAAGAAGTCGGGGGGGCGCAAGGCCGCCGCCAAGCAGGTCCGCCTCAAGCTCGTCTACATCGACTTCTGGTCGGCGCTCAAGCTCTCGTTCTTCGTGGCGCTCGCCCTCGGCATCATCACCGTGGTGCTCGCCGGACTGCTCTGGATCGTGCTCAACTCGACGGGCATCTTCATCAACCTCGACGGGATCCTCGCCGACCTGTTCAACCAGCCGGACTTCTCGCTCGCCAAGGACTTCTCGTTCGCGCGCGTCATGACGTTCGCCGCGGTCATCGGCCTGATCAACACGGTCATCTTCACGGTGCTCGGCGCGATCGCCGCGGTGCTCTACAACATGATCGTCAAGATCACCGGAGGCCTCCTCGTCGGCTTCACCAACAGCTGAGCGCTTCCGCGAGTCTGCTAGGCTCGTCACTCGGTTCTCGGGGCTATAGCTCAGGCGGTTAGAGCGCTTCGCTGATAACGAAGAGGTCCCAGGTTCAAGTCCTGGTAGCCCCACCGATACGGCACTCGCTGGTCGAGCAGGCCCCCGACGGCCGTCTCGATGCCAGGGCCCTTAGCTCAATTGGTAGAGCGCCTGCTTTGCAAGCAGGAGGTCGCCGGTTCGATTCCGGCAGGGTCCACCATCAGGCCCCGAAGGACGGTCGGCGATCGGACGGAGGTCGGCCCGGATGCCGGGCGAAGAGGCCGGCCGCATCCTCACCGGCGAATGCCGGGACGCCCGCGCCCGCGGTCCGGAACGGACCCCGTGAGCCCGGCGCCGAGCGGCGGAGCTAGGCTGGCGGGCATGGTGACCAGGACGCTGCGGCTGGTGCTGGCGGGGGTCTGGATCGGGCTGATCGTCGGGCTGGGGTTCATCGAGACGCCGCTGAAGTTCCTCGCCCCCGGCGTCGACCTGCCGATCGCGCTCGGCATCGGACGGCTCGTGCTCACCGCGGCGGACATCGCCGGCGCGGTGCTGCTGATCGCGATCACGGTCGTCTCGCTGCTGCGGCCGCGGCTCTCCCGCGCCGGCCTGATCACGCTGGGCGCGCTGTGGCTCGTGCTCATCGTCCAGGTCGCGATCATCCGGCCGCTGCTGAACGCCCGCACCGATCTCATCCTCGCCGGCGGCGACCCCGGCGACTCCGTGCTGCACGTGCTCTACATCGCCGCCGACCTGCTGCTGCTGGCCGGGCTCGTCGTCTACGTCGCGTTCGCGGCGCGACGACCGGCCGGCGCCGACTGAGCCGGGCGGTCACGCCCCGGCGAGGACCGGGCTCCCGGCCGCCGCGACGGCGGCGTCGACGCGCTCGCGGTCGCCGGCGAGGAAGATGAACTCGGTGTTCCGCAGGTGCGAGACGCGGCCGACCTTCTCGCCGGCGAGGTTGTGGATGCCGATCTGGGCGCCGACGTAGCGCTTGGAGTCGAAGGCGAGCGCGTGGACGGCCTCGTGCCCGGCGTCGCGCAGCGCCGCGACCATCTCGGCCGGGGCGATCCAGGCCTCGTCGTTGTACGACACCGCGACGAGATCGGCCCGGGCGCGCCGCAGCAGCTCGCGGAGGGCGCCGGGCATCTCGCGGCGGCGGTTGAAGACGCTCTTGGTGGCCGGATCGCGGCTGTCGAGGCGCTTGCACGCGACCCCGTAGTGCTCGGGGGCGTCCCAGCGCACGAACGTCTCCCACACGTGGTAATTCGTGAAGTAG
>ERZ778028.682-NODE-682-length-58166-cov-15.037996_pt1 | contig 58166 bp, 42 predicted proteins | sample MGYA00375758_ERZ778028 | MGnify/ENA primary metagenome ERZ778028 (study PRJEB29350, sample SAMN05389828) | bioreactor metagenome | isolation source: Thiocyanate bioreactor | place: South Africa: University of Cape Town | collected 2014-03-17 ...
GTGCCAACTGGATTAGCTTTCTTACTTCTCGGTCTGTTACCCTTACTTTAGCCCAGTCGTTAAAAATGTTCTCTAATTGTGTGCTTAGGGTGTTGGCAAGCCCCATAACCTTGTGAGCATTTTCAAGGCGTTGTTTTGCTCCTGACGTGTGTTTGATACGCACTACGTTGGTCATACTCCGCAATGATGCGTTCAGGGTGTTTTGGCATACGATACGGATAGGAGTAAACGCTGCGGTAATACTTCCGCTACCGTCGTGGCTTGTGGTTAAGAAGATGTACTTTTCTGTAACATCGTCGCCGTTACCTACTCGGATATAGTCGGGCAGCTTGGCAGTAATAAAAATGCGTTCCCCGTTGCCCAATGCTCCTGCGGTTTCGTACAATATCCCATCGCCTCCGCCTACAATAGCATCAAAGAAATTGAACGCCTCACGGTTTTGTACGATATGGTAGTCTTTGCCTACTACGCCCAACGGTGTATTGGTGTCTGTGCGGAGTGTGGCGAAACTGTTAGGTACTAAGATGTCATTGGCTTCAATCAGTTCTCCGCTGTCGCCTATGCTCATTGTTCTGCCCTGTGTAAACAGTGGGGATTTGATAACCTCGTAATCTAAACCTGCGTGTACTATTGCTTCCTCGCTTGTTGGGTATTGCTCTACGATTTGCCCCAAACCGTGCCACGCTTTTTGTTGAACGCTAAAGAATGAATGACGTCCTGTTTGCTCGTTGAAATTGATGTTGTGTGCCATAATGCTAAAATTTTGATGTTTGAAAAAATGTTATTTACTCACTCGCTTTTCTCGTTTCCCGCTTCCCGTTGTGGTTTGCTCCGCTTCGCTTCGCATAAATTTTTCCAAAAGAAAAACCGGAAAAAAGAAAGCAGATAATCCAAGCGGGCAATAGCGAAAACCAAGAAAAAAAATGATTTAATGGGGGTTCCTTTAGGGGGAAACCGTTCATTCATTTTTTTTATTGGTGGGTGTGTGCGGTGGCTGCCCGCTATAACTTAGCTGCCTTTTTACCGGTTGATTGTGGAAATTTTCTGTTCTAAAATTTTATGGCATTAATGACCAGGCTATCATAGCCTGTAATAGAGATTTGAAAAACGGAATAGCAGGGGGCGTTAGATAAGGGCTTCGTTTTTCAATTTTCTATTTAGCAAGTAGGTAATAAGCTCTTTTACAGCGTTGGACTGGGTAGAGGAAAGTAAATGTGCTTTACCTACCTAAAAAGTATGGGCATAAAAAAGCAGAACCGTTAAGTTCTGCTCATTGTGATTAAATAAAAGCTGATTAGATTGCCATCATAAATGCTTCTTCCATTGCTTTGAATTTAGGGGTAACCAAATCCATATCCTTACTGATTTTTTGGCTTGTGATTTTAGCGTAAATCTGTGTGGTGGAAATGTTTTTATGCCCCATCATTTTGCTAAGGCTTTCAAGCGGTACGCCCTCGGTCAAAAACATTGTTCCGAAAGTATGCCTTGCCGTGTGAAAGGTTACTTTTTGCTCCGTAATGATCTCTGCCTTTTCAACCAGTTTACCTATGTGTGTATTGCAGGTTGCATTGGTCGGAACCGGAAAGATAAATTCATTCCTTGTCGTACCCTGATACTTCTCAATGATACGCTTAGGGATTTCCATTAACCGAACATTTGAAGCAATATCTGATTTCTTTCTCCTGCTGATAATCCACTGATGACCGTCAAAGAATGATTGAATATTGTTCCTTGTCAGTTTTTTAATATCCGCATAAGCAAGTCCGGTAAAGCAACTAAAAATAAACAGGTCTTTTACCAGTTTATACCGTGGGTGCGGTGGTACGCACATCATCAGCTTTTCAACATCTTCTTTAAGGATATAACCCCGGTCGGTTTCTTCCATATTGATTTCGTAATCCTGAAAAGGATTATCACGTATCAAGCCTTTTTTAATAGCCAGTTCCACAAGGGCTAATACAGGCATCGTGTACACCCAAACTGTATTGTGGGAGGACTGCAAATCATACCGGAGGTAAAAATCAAACTCCCGGATAAAATCGGAAGTCAATTCCCGAAAAGCCATATCATCACGATGATAGCGTTCCTTGATAAACGTGGTAAGATGATTGTAAACTGTGATATACTTGTTGTAGGTGCTTTGTGAGCGTTCTTCCTTTTCGACCAATTTTTTAAAATCCTCATTTTGGTCGTTGAAGACTTTAAGTATTGCATCATCCATTACGCCAACACCTAAAAAAGATAGCTTTACTTTTTGGGCGGTCGCAAAGCCCTCGTGCTTCAGCATATCTTCATAAATCTTGTCGATACGCCCACGTATGTTATCCAGTTTTTTATTGATGCTTAGTGCCTGCGCACTTTTTCCCTGAACTCTTCCGTGTTTTAAATCCCAATTATTGGGGTCAATTTCTAACTTTGTTCCGAAAGTTTTAGGGGTTCCGTCAATGGTAATACGTGCCATAATCGGGGCATTACCGTTCTTTTTCAGTTCGTTCTTTTTCAAATAGAAAAGCAGTTTGAACGTCGATTTTTTTGTCTGCTCCATAACTCAAATGTTTAATGTTTAAAATTAAATTACATTGAGTTACAAGGGAATGTAGAAAAGGGCGCAAAAGACTGAAATATAATCAGTTAAGCCATATCATTACCTTTGTCAATCGGTAACGAATTAGTAACCTAACCTTGTCATTTTAAGCCCCAAACCTATCAGACACCGACTTCCGAACTAAGACTACTCTTTTTATAAAGCCTTGTATAGCAAAGGTTTTAACCGTTTTGCTTAATTTTGCTTTTTACTAATCTTTTTTCATAAAAAGATACAACTTTTCCATTCCTTTGTAGCAAATTTCAATAATGAAATTCAGAATAATTGAAGACTAACTCATATAATATTCATTTTAATATTTTCAGCACGTTAACCTAAACAGGCAGATAGATGAAATCGCCTTTAAAGGGGTAGATAACAATGAAATTTACCTTTATATTCTGTAAGAAATAATTAATAAATACTTAATATAATATTGTCTATCTCTTTTGGCTTAACATCTATTTTTGCCTCTGCAATTTGAGATAATTTAAATATAAAGCAAAATTTATGTTAAAGAAGTATTTATTTAAAATTTTCATGTTTCTTACTTTTATGTCCATTTCCTCGCAGAGCGTATGGGCACAAAGTACGCAAGTAAAAGGAACTGTATCCTCAGAAGGATTACCCTTAGTGGGTGTGAGTGTGTCTGTAAAAGGGACAACCATAGGTACAATTACAGACTTGGATGGGAAGTATACATTAGACGTTCCTAACAAACAGTCTATTATACGCTATTCATTCATTGGATATGAAACAGTGGAGCGTGTTGCCAATGCAGGAATTATTGATGTAACCCTTACTGAAAATGCCCAGTCGCTAGATCAGGTTGTAGTACTAGGTTATGGAAGCAATGCCCGCAAACAAGATTTGTCTGCTGCGGTAGGTGTTATAAGCAATGCTGATGAATTAACCGTTCGTCCCGTAAGCTCTACCGAAAATATGCTTCAAGGTCAGTTGGCCGGCGTAACCATTAGCTCAAATGGTGGAGACCCTACTTCTACTCCTAATATCGTAATTCGTGGACAAGGTTCTCAACTAGGAGATAACGTACTTTGGGTAGTAGATGGCGTTCCGGGAATGGCTATTGCTTCGATGAATGACATTGAATCGATTGTAGTGCTTAAGGATGCTGCATCGGCAGCTATTTACGGAGCTCAGGCTGGAGCTGGAGGTGTAGTCTTAGTAACCACAAAAAAAGCAAAGAAAGGCGAGCCGTCTCTTTCGTATGAGGGTATATTCGGTACACGTGAGGCTACTAATCTCCTTCAATCTTTAACTGCAGAACAGCAAATCGAAATGCGTAAAACCTCTTTCAGTAATGCAGGTCTCACATTACCTATTGGTTGGGATACTAGCCGCAACCCATATGTAGGAACCACACGAACTGATTGGATGGATGAAATTTTTAGAACAGCCGCATATCAACGTCATAATGTAACATTGAATGTAGGAACAGAAAGTTTTAAAAACCGTATATCATTTTCTTCTGACAATGATCAGGGAACATTGATCAATACTTTCAATAAGTCAATCAACCTCCGCTACAATGCAAGTATGAAGCTGAATAAGTGGGTAACAATTTCTGAAGATTTTGTTTGGAAAAATACACAAAGTCGAGGAATTGATACAGGAAGCGCTTATTCGGGAGCTATACTTTCTGCACTATATATGCCTCGTAGTGCTACAGTCTATAATCCTTTAGACGGATCTTATGGTGGAGTTACGACTGAAGACCCTGCTTATATTGCAAAATATGGTTCAAACTTTGCTGATATTCACGGAGACGCCATTAACCCTGTTCGCTTACTACTTGCTGATAATAATTACAACAAAACAAGCAATACATGGACAAATACAACTCTTGAAATTGCGAACATAATAGATGGACTAAAGTTTACCAGCCGCTTTTCATATAATTTAGAAAGTAATTATTATAAAAACTTTACACCCATCCGTGATGAGATAGGTAAACCCGATATGTCAAACACTTTGAACGAATCCACTTATCGCTCGGATCAGTGGAAAACAGAAAATACACTGACCTATGACGGAATATTTGGCAAACATTCGGTAAGCGGACTTCTTTCTACCACAGCAGACCATTATGAACAACGTGAACTTAAGGTATCAGGATCAGGATTTGCTGATGAATCAGATTTCTTACAATATCTGGCTTTTGCTGGATCTACAACAGCTCAAGATTATCTAAACGGCCCCGATGCCAATGTCTCACTGATAGCACGTTTGGCTTATTCTTACGACGATAGATACTTCATCACCGGATCGTGGCGCCGCGACTATGCCGGACGTTTACCAAAAGAAAACAATTACGGTGATTTTCCTGCAACAACACTGGCCTGGAAAATTTCGAGCGAAAAGTTCTTTAAGAAAACAGATCTTCTAAGCCTACTCAAGATACGCGCATCATGGGGACGTGTAGGTAATATTTCTTCATTAAATAGGAATTATAAATCACTGATCCTCAACAAAGAAGAAAACACAGGTAATAATTCCGGTCAATATGGTGTTCCGACAGGTGGCAAATGGGGTACAAGTGTATATAAAAATACAGCTATTAATCCGGATCTGACATGGGAAACCTCAGAGCAAATGGACTTTGGTTTAGACCTAAGTATGTTTAGAGATCGCTTAGCTCTATCGCTCGATTATTTTGACAAAAAAACTTATAATCTGATACAGGATCAAACTCTAGATTGGCCTACAACAATAGGATTAGAAGCGATGAAAATCAATCAGGGAGAAGTGCGTAATAGAGGATTTGAAGTCCAGGCCAACTGGGCTGACCATATCAACAAAGATATGTCTTACTTCGTGTCAGGCAACTTCTCGACTTTGAGAAACTGGGTATCTGATATAGGTGTGAAAAATGCAGACGGAACACCGGGGGTATGGACAGATAATACTACATTCCGGAATCTTCCTTATTTGTATCAAACTGCGCAAGGACAGCCTTTGAATTCTTATTTCTTAATAAAGACAGACGGAATTTTCCAAAGCGATGCAGAAGCTGCAGCGTATGTAGATAAAGACGGAAAACGTATTCAACCAAATGCTGTAGCGGGAGACTTGAAGTTTGTAGACTATAATAATGATGGAGTAATCAACACTGCCGACCGTCAATATTGTGGAAGTGCAATACCTAAAACAACATTTGCTTTAACATTGGGCTTCACTTACAAGAAAGTATCATTGAGTGCTATGTTTCAGGGTGTAGGAGGTGCACAATCGTTATACGTAGGTAAATACATGACTTTGAGTGATGTTGAAGGCAACTTTAACCGCTCAAACGAAATATTGAATGCATGGAGTCCGACAAACACATCATCAAATATACCTCGTTTATCAAAATCAGACCCTAACGGTAACTTTGCTACTGCGTCAGATTGGTATTTGGAAGATGCTTCGTATGTGCGCTTCAAGAACTTGACTATTTCTTATGACTTGAGCAGCATACTACGCAAATCATCTTACCTTGCCCAACGCAACAGCAATATGTCTGTTTATGTGAGTGGAGAGAATTTGTATACATTCACCAACTACTCAGGAATGGACCCTGAAACAGGAGGATGGGATGCAATTAAATACCCGGTATCCAGAGTTCTATCTTTAGGAGTAAAACTTACATATTAAAATAATATTCAATACTAATTAAATAAACCGGCAGATCATTCTAATTACAGATTTGCATTAATAATCAACGTATATGGATAGTAAAAAAATTATAATTGCATTAGTCTTATTTGTTCTGGCTTTTAGTTCCTGTTCCGACTTTTTGGATGTTCAATCGGAAGGGAATCCTACTACCACTTCTTACTTTAAGAACGACCAGCAGGCTATAGATGCAATAACAGCTTTATATAAACCTCTTCACAGAGAAACATCATATGGTCGTGACCTATTTTGGGAACAAGGCGCTGCATGCGACATTGTTTGGGGACGTACACGTGGTTTTCCTACACTGGCTACTTTTGCTTATACGGGAGACGAAAGTCCTTTGAACAATAACTTCACTCTATTTTATGAAAATATTGCTTATTCCAACTGGGTAATTCAGGAGCTATTGAAAAAGCAAAAGAGTACAACCCTAAGCAATATCGAAACACGAAGCCTGGGTGAAGCATATTTTATGCGTGGAATGTCTCATTTCGTTATGGCATACAGATATGGAACCAACGAACAGGGAGCACCATTTGTTCGCTACGAAGATTTTCCGAGTGGTTATGATAACTCTATCCCTCCGCAACAAGCATCTGTTGTAGATAACTACAAGTACATTATTGAGGATATGGACAAAGCAATCACTTATCTTCCAAAATTTGAGGCATACGCCGACGAAGACAAAGGTCGTGCACATCAGGCTGCTGCAGTGGCATACAAAGCTAAGGTTTATGCCTATTGGGCAACATGGGACGAAACCCAATGGAAGAATGTAATAGATATGGTAAATTCGTTGGAAACAAATTACGGACGTGCACTAGCTCCTACATTCGCCGAAGTATTTTCTTCCGATTTTTCTAAATTTTGGAATAGTGAATATATCTGGTCTATCCCTTCGGATGGTGGAGCAAACGGTGGTGGCAGTGAGTTTCCCGGAGTTGTTCTCGAAAACAAAGGTTGGGGTATCTTTAATGGTTGGGGACAGAACAAACCATCATACGATATTTATGAAGAAATGTTGAAAGATGGAGTAGGAAACGATCGTCTGAAACGTTCTATCCTTGAATACAATCAGGAGTTCGAATTCTGGGGTACAACTCGTAAATTCTACTCAACATCAGATATAGAAGCCGGGTTTATGATCAATAAATACATGGATCCGTTCAAATATGCAAATGCGTCTGAAGCAGGTTATGTGAATACAAGTGGAGACTGGCCTACTGCACGTATCAATTTTCCACTTATCCGCTTTGCCGAAATGCTTCTATTCCGTGCCGAGGCTTATCTGATGACCAATCAGGCGGATAAAGCCAAAACGGATATTGATGCGGTACGTCAAAGATCAAATCTTGCCCTTCTCGATCATACACCAACAATGGCTGATTTGTATCATGAGCGTCGTTGTGAGCTGGCCTTTGAATTCACAGACCACCTATTCGATTTGAAACGTTGGAATCGCTCTTCGAATGCCACTATTAAGGCTTTAGCTAACAAAGAGTTGAATTCTCATCCACGTGTACGTAAATATGCTGATCGTGCTAACCCTGAATCAACATTTGAAATCGCAGATTATCAAGATTATAAGATAAAGAATCCATATCAGGATTATATGATGGTATTTCCTTATCCGGCAGTTCAAGTTACCAAATCGAATGGTAAGCTGATACAGAATAAAGGATATCAATGATCTTTTTGAACAAGAGTAATATTATCGATTGACAAGCTCTTCAATAATTTAACAGGCAAGACAATACGAGAAAATAATATTTTCGACTATTGTCTTGTTTTATTTTAAATCCGAAACTCAATTCGGAAACACCTCTACTCTACCCTACCCAACGACATTATAGGAACTTCACAAGACTCCGCAAAATCTTTATAAAATCTTTATACCGCATCTATTTTCTTTACAAAATCCTTACAACTTTCACTATAGCTTTGTATCGTACTTAAAATGAATATAAAATATGGAAATAACTTATATCATCGGAGCAATTATAGCTATCCTCATTCTAGGATATCTCATTTATGTATTAATAAAACCCGAAAAATTTTAATGATAATTGATATGGAAATCAATGATTATATACAAATCTTCCTTTTTCTATTTTTGCTTATAGCGTTGACACCTATATTGGGTTCATTTATGGCCAAAGTATTAAATGGAGAGAAAAATATATTAACTCCGATATTTAGCAAACCGGAGAAGTTAATATACAAAATATGCGCAATAGATACAAACCTATCAATGAATTGGAAGAAATACACCATGGCATTGTTACTATTTAACCTGATAGGATTTATCTTCTTATTCTTAGTATTAGTAACTCAGCAATGGCTACCACTAAATCCTCAGCAGATAGGGAATATGAATTGGCACACAGCATTTAACACTTCGGTGAGCTTTATAACCAATACCAACTGGCAATCATACTCAGGCGAAACAGGGCTGAGCTATTTCAGCCAAATGATAGGACTTACAGTGCAAAACTTCTTAAGCGCAGCAACAGGGATTGCTGTTTTGACGGCACTAATACGTGGAATAAAGGGGAAGACAACTGATGTCCTTGGTAATTTCTGGGTAGACATTACCCGTTCTACACTCTATATCTTACTTCCTTTATCCATCCTACTTGCAGTCTTATTGGCTGGACAAGGAGTAATCCAGAATTTTGATAGTTACACCCATGTCACAACCCTGCAAGGAAATACACAAGTTATACCACAAGGTCCCGCAGCATCTCAGATTGCTATCAAACAGTTGGGAACTAATGGAGGAGGCTTCTTCGGTACAAATAGTGCCCATCCGTTTGAAAACCCGACACCTTTTTCCAACTTTCTGCAACTTTTATCCATTTTGCTTATCCCTGCAGCTTTGACATACACTTACGGAAAAATGGTCAAATCACAGAAACAAGGCTGGGCGATATTTGCAGCTATGTTTATTTTATTGGGAGCAGGCCTTTTTGTCTCTTTATATTCCGAATTTCACCAATCGGACGTCTGGCACAATATGGCTTATATGGAAGGGAAAGAAACTCGTTTTGGAATAACAAATAGTGTGCTGTGGTCAACACTCACAACTGCCGCATCCAATGGATCTGTTAATGCGATGCATGACAGCCTCACTCCTCTTTCGGGAATGGTAGCCATGATAAATATGATGTTAGGCGAGGTCATTTATGGCGGAGCTGGTGCAGGCTTATATGGTATTGTCATATTTATTATACTCACTGTATTTATTGCAGGCCTTATGGTTGGTCGTACTCCTGAGTATTTGGGTAAAAAAATAGAAGCTTTTGAAGTGAAAATGGCTCTCATAGCAATACTTAGCCCTTCTATTGTTATTCTATTATTTTCAGCTATTGCATGTTCTATTCCGCAAGGACTGTCGAGCCTGAATAATGGCGGTTCGCACGGATTATCAGAAATACTGTATGCCTTTACTTCTGCCGCAGGCAATAATGGTAGTGCCTTTGCCGGACTCAATGCATCTACCATTTTCTATAATCTCCTGATAGCTTTGGGGATGCTTATCGGACGGTTCGGTATTATCATTCCTGTGCTTGCGATAGCAGGAAGTCTTGCTGAAAAGAAAATCATCCCGGTGTCTCAAGGGACGTTCCGAACTGATAATCTATTGTTTGTTGGATTACTCATATCAATTATTATGATCGTTGGAGGTCTGACATTCTTCCCTGCTTTATCGTTAGGGCCAATTGTAGACCATATCCTAATGCAAAACGGAGTTCTATTTTAAAAACAACAGAATAATGAAAAATCAAAATAAAAGTTTCTTAGATAAAAAGATATTGATAGAGGCTATCAAAATGTCCTTTATCAAATTAAATCCGAATTTACTAATCAAAAATCCGGTTATCTTTATTGTTGCTATCGGAGCTTTGCTTACAACCATCATTGTTTTTGAAGGAACGATAGACGGAGTATTCTCTACTTTCAACTTACAAATAGCAATATGGTTATGGATAACCGTTTTATTCGCTAATTTCTCGGAAGCTATTGCCGAAGGGAGAGGCAAAGCTCAGGCAGAGAGTCTGAAAGCCAATCGTTCCCGGACTAAAGCCCGCCTTCTGAAAGATGGAAAGGAAGATATTGTGGCAGCCGAAAATTTAAAAAAAGATGATGTTGTAATCTGCGAAACCGGGGATATTATTCCATCCGATGGCGAAGTCATAGAAGGAATAGCAACTGTAGATGAGTCAGCAATAACAGGAGAATCAGCTCCTGTTATCAGAGAAAGCGGAGGTGACCGAAATGCAGTAACGGGAGGAACAAAGGTATTAAGCGATAAGATCACTATTAGAATAACCTCCGATGCCGGAAATACATTTATCGACAGGATGATCGCATTAGTGGAAGGAGCGAAACGGCAGAAAACACCAAACGAGATTGCCTTGACTATTTTACTTTCGGGACTTTCTATTGTTTTTCTTCTTGCAGTGGCCACACTACCTTCTTTTTTCGGTTATAGTCTACATGCATCAGGGCTACCGCAATCAAACAATTTGAATTTGCCTGTACTAATTGCCCTTTTGGTCTGCCTTATCCCTACCACTATCGGAGGATTGCTGAGCGCAATTGGCATAAGTGGTATGGACAGACTTATGAAGCATAATGTAATAGCCACTAGCGGACGTGCAATAGAAGCCGCAGGTGATGTGGATGTTTTACTATTGGATAAAACAGGGACAATCACTTTGGGAAATCGTATGGCGACCGATTTTATTCCCGCCGAAGGTGTAAGCTTAAATAAAATAGCCAATGTGGCACAACTATCTTCTCTGAGTGATGAAACACCGGAAGGTCGTTCGATTGTAATTCTGGCTAAAGAGAAATTTAATATTCGGGGGCGTGACCTTGCGGGAATAGAAGCGGAATTTATCCCTTTCACCGCACAAACCCGAATGAGTGGTGTAGATATAACTGTTGATGGCAAGATACAAAAAATAAGAAAAGGCTCTGTAGATGCGATACGTTCTTTCATTTTTAATAATAACGGATTCTTCCCTGAAGATATAAAACAGAAGTCAGATGAGTTGTCACAACAGGGAGCCACTCCTCTGATAGTAGCAAGAGATAACAAGGTGCTAGGCATTATACACCTGAAGGACATTGTGAAAGGGGGTATTAAAGAACGCTTTACCCAATTACGAAAAATGGGAATAAAAACAGTGATGATTACCGGAGACAACCCGTTAACCGCCGCCGCCATTGCAGCAGAAGCCGGAGTAGATGATTTTTTGGCTGAAGCAAAGCCGGAAGATAAACTTAGAAAGATAAGAGAAGAGCAATCGAACGGTCATCTGGTGGGAATGATCGGTGATGGCACAAATGATGCTCCTGCTCTTGCCCAATCGGATGTTGGCATAGCTATGAGTAGCGGCACACAAGCCGCACGGGAAGCAGGAAATATGGTCGATCTGGATAGCAACCCTACCAAGCTGATAGAGGTCGTAGAAGTAGGGAAACAATTGCTTATGACCCGCGGAGCGTTAACCACATTCAGTATCGCTAATGATGTAGCTAAATATTTTGCAATCATTCCGGCAATAGGTGTTACATTATATGCCGGAATATCAGGTAAAGGGGCATTGTCCGTATTAAATATTATGGGTTTGTCTTCTCCCGAAAATGCAATTTTAAGTGCAATTATATTCAATGCCATTATAATTATATTTCTGATACCTCTGGCTCTGAAAGGAGTAAAATACAGAGCTGAATCACCATCTAAATCTATACTCCGTAATCTTTGTATTTATGGGCTTGGTGGTATTGCAACACCATTTATTGGAATCAAACTAATAGATATGTTATTACAAATATTCTGAACAAAAATGAAAAGTCAATTAATTATATCATTAAAAATATTGGGAATAATGACTCTGCTTTTAGGCGTTATTTATCCTTTGTTCATAACCGGAATTGCTCAATTAGCTTTTCCGTCAAAGGCCAATGGATCATTAATTGAAGTCAACGGCATATTGCGAGGTAGTGAACTAATCGGTCAAAAAACAGATACAGTGATCTATTTCAATCCCCGACCATCAGCGACAGATTATAATACGCTGGCATCGGGAGGATCGAACCTCAGCCTGACAAGTAAGAAGCTATACGAACTTGTACAATTGCGAAAAACAGACATCACAACAAAGAATAAATTATCTAATGAAACCATCATCCCGGCAGATTTGTTATTCGCTTCAGCTAGTGGATTAGATCCGCATATCTCGCCCGAGGCAGCAAAGATACAAATACAACGTATATCTGAAGCCCGAGGGTTTTCGGAAGGACAAAAGCAAAAACTAAACATGCTAGTAGATAAACTGACAGAGTCACCTCAATTTGGTATATTGGGATGCAAGAGAGTAAATGTTTTTATGCTAAATTTGGAACTGGATAAGTTGAAATGAAAATGGAAGAAAATCGTCCTGATCCTGATAAGCTTTTAACTTCGATAAATCAGGAAGAGGAAACCAAGAAACGTGGGAAGTTGAAGATATTTTTCGGAATGTCACCCGGTGTAGGCAAAACCTATTCGATGCTACAAACGGCACATATAGACTTGTCTAAAGGAGTTGATGTGGTGGTAGGATATATAGAGTCTCATAACCGACCGGAAACAAGCGCCCTACTAGAAGGTCTCGAAATTATCCCCCGTACAAAAATAGAATATAAAGGAACATCTCTTGAGGAGATGGATTTGGATGCCATTATTTTGAGACATCCTTATCTGGTTTTGGTAGATGAGCTTGCACATACCAATGCAGAAGGAAGCCGCCATGCAAAACGTTATCAGGATATACAAGAGTTACTCGACAATGGTATAAATGTATACACTACTGTCAATATCCAACATCTGGAGAGTAGAAACGATACCGTAGCCCAGATAACAGGGGTGACCGTTAAAGAGACCATTCCGGACGAGCTGTTTGAAATGGCGGATGATGTGGAGTTGATAGACATTACCCCAAATGTTCTTCTCGACCGTTTGGCAGAAGGCAAGATATACGGATTACCTGAATCGAGAGAAGCCGCAAAAAACTTTTTCAGGAAAGGGAATATAACAGCATTGCGTGAGATGTCGCTTCGCCTTGTTGCCGACAGGGTAGATAAACAGCTTAAATCTTACATGCAGCAGAAACAAATAGCTGGTCCGTGGAAGTCGGGGTTGCATCTGCTGGTTCTTGTAGGGCCAAGTAAATCTTCTGCCAAGCTGATACGATGGGCAAAAAATTTATCATATACGATGGGTGCAGACCTCGTTGCTCTGCATGTGGAAAACACACAGGTATTGAATGAAGAGCAACAAGAACAATTATCTAAAAATATTGATCTTGCCCGAGAGTTTGGTGCAGAAGTAATAATAACCTCAGGAAGCGATCTTGTTTCCACAACACTGGACATTGCACATAAAGAAAACATTACACATATTATTATTGGTAAATCGGGCAAACAGAGTTTCTTTTCATCACTATTTTCTCGTGACAACTTTGTAAATCGGTTACTGAAAGAAAGTGGAGAAATAGATATTTACGTTATAGAACCAGGCTTTGAAGCAAAACAATATAAAAGAAAGTTAGTTTCTTATCCGGATTTTTCATCGTCATACAAACATTACATCATAGCTTTTCTAGCTGTATTGTCTACTGTTTTGCTTTGCTTGCCTATTGTTAGGGAGACCGGCTATCAGTCTATATCTTTTATTCTGCTATTTGTAATCCTCATCCTATCCATGTTTTTCCGCCTAGGTCCTATCATGATGGCTTCGGCTGTAAGCGCAGTAGCATGGGATTTCTTTTTCATAACACCCCAATATACATTAAAGATAACTCAACCCGAGGATTTACTCGCATTCTGTATGTTCTTTGCGGTAGCATTAGTGACGGGAACACTAACAGCAAAAGTACGTAAACAAGAACGATTGACACGCAAAAGAGCAGAGAAAACAAATGCTTTGTTTCACCTGACGAAACAACTTGCAAATGCAGAAAACACAAAAAAGATTTTAGAGGTTTCTAAAGAAGATATAAACAACTATTTTGGCGTAGATGCATATTTTCTTCTTCAAGATGGAGAAGGCAGATTAAAGAAAAAACAACAAAATGCGAAGCCGGGAGACTTTACGGAATCGGAATATAGTATTGCACAATGGGTTTTCAAACATTCGAAAAAGGCAGGAAAATACACTGACACTCTTTCTTTAAGTGAATATACCTTCTATCCTCTGAAAGGTATGAAAACGAAAGCGGGAGTTGTTGCGATAAAACCTAAAAAGAAATTTAACGGAGAGACTGAGCTATTTTGGGATACATTCCTTACACAGATATCGAATACGTTAGAGCATCATGATCTTGCTCAACAAGCAAAAAAAGCAAATCTGCTTGACGAATCAGATAAGTTGTACAAAACACTATTCAACTCTATATCGCATGAGCTAAGGATTCCGATTGCTACAATTATGGGAGCATCGGACACTCTCCTTGCCGATTCACATCCCGAGAAAGTACGGAAGGAGCTATATAACGAAATACTAACAGCATCGGGACGGCTGAACCGTCTGGTAGAGAATCTATTGAATATATCGCGTCTCGAAACAGGGAAGATAACATTGCATACCGACTGGTGCGATATGAATGATCTCTTTAACAAAGTAACAGATAATCTACGAGACGAACTGAAACCTTACCGCTTGGATATTGTTGTACCGCAAACAATGCCTTTAGTCAAACTCGATTTCGGGCTAATGGAACAGGTATTGCATAATTTAGTTTACAATTCGTGTAAATACTCAACCCCGGGAACATCAATCCGATTAAAATCTTTCTATGATAATGAATATCTGATTATTCAGGAAATGGATCGGGGACCCGGTTTTCCTCCTGACACACTACCGTTTGTCTTCAATAAGTTCTTTAAAACAGAACATAAAACAACAGGAGGGTTAGGTTTGGGATTATCTATTGCGAAAGGATTTGTGGAAGCCCATAAAGGAACAATAAGTGTAGAAAACAGGCAGAATGGAGGGGCACGTTTCACAATAAAAATACCGACAAAAATATCTTACATAAACGAATAAGCAGGATGAATACAGATACAATTCTGATTGTAGACGACGAAACTCAAATACGCCGCCTGTTGGAAATAACTCTTTCGGCAAGCGGATACAAAACGATAGAAGCAAGCACGGGTAAAGAGGGTCTTCTGATGGTGGCTTCACACCAACCCTCACTTATTATCCTCGATTTGGGCTTGCCTGATATCGACGGAATAGATGTGTTGAAAAATCTGAGAGAGTGGTTCCATAAACCAATAATTATTTTATCTGTACGCAATTCGGAAGAAGACATTGTACATGCTCTCGATAAAGGAGCAAATGATTACCTCACAAAACCTTTTAGAACAGGAGAACTGCTTGCCCGCATACGAGCATCACTAAGACAGGGACAAACAGCAAACGACACTCCTATATTTCAGATCGGAGACCTCTCTGTTGATGTAGCAAACCACATTGCGAAGAAAAAAGATGAACTATTAGACCTAACGCCAACAGAATTCTCATTACTAAGTTTATTTGTTAAAAACCAAGGGTGCGTCCTCACCCATCAGTACATACTCAAAGAAGTATGGGGATATGGTTATGTAGAGCAAACCCAATATCTGCGTGTGTTTGTTGCCCAATTGAGAAAAAAGATAGAAGACAATCCCACTAAACCTACTCTATTAGTTACCGAATCAGGTATAGGATATCGATTCGGATTATAAATATAAGCCCCGCCTTTACAACTACCACTATTCGTTATTTAAATCATATTGTAAAATATCAAAATCATATTGTGTAATTTTTTAAAATTTCTATAATCTACTTTTGTGATGAATAGAAATTTTAAAACATGAATAACACTTTCAACTTTTTAGCTTTTGACTTGGGAGCAACTAGCGGACGTTCTATACTCGGAACGTTTGATAATGGAAAATTGGAATTGCGAGAGTTGACCCGGTTTGGCAATGATATATTACAGATACAAGGAAAGTACTACTGGAATATATATTCTATATACAACTCCATAAAGGAAGGCATGCGAGCAGCATCGTCTTTGGATATAGCTATTAATGCAATAGGTATAGATACATGGGGAGTCGATTTTGTCTATGTGGCCGAAGACGGAACAATATTGAGTCTTCCTCGTTCTTACCGAGATCCATATACAAAAAGAAGTCCTGAAAAATACTTCAAACTCATCCCAAAAGAAGAATTATACAAGCTTACCGGAATACAAATCATGAACTTTAACAGTTTATTCCAACTATATGCTGCCAAGATGGAAAAATCGGCGGCATTACAATCTGCAAAAGAGATATTGTTTCTTCCCGATGCGTTATCTTATCTTTTGAGTGGGAACAAAGCCTGTGAATATACTATAGCTTCTACTTCTCAGTTTCTGAATCCGTTGACAAAAAAGATAGAAAATAAACTACTAGAAGCGATAGAAGTACATCCATCTGTCATTCCTCCACTAATAAAACCAGGGAAAGTAGTCGGATTGCTTCGAGACTCAATAGCTAAAGAGTGTGGATTAAATACAATTCCGATAATTGCAGTAGCAGGTCATGACACTGCGTCTGCCATTGTTTCAATACCTGCAAAGAACAAGAAATTTGCATATATAAGTTCCGGCACATGGTCGTTGATGGGCATAGAAGTAGATGAGCCCATTATAAATGAGCAATCATATAGAATGAACTTCACAAACGAAGGTGGGGTTGAAGGTACAATTCGTTTTCTAAAAAACATCACAGGCATGTGGCTGCTGGAGCAATGCCGTAAAGAATGGGAACAATTAGGACGTACATACACTTACGATGAGATTATAAAAATGGCAAAAACAGCAAAAGGCTTTCAATGCTTTGTTGATCCGGACGATGCCGTCTTTGCCAATCCGGAGAGTATGATAGAATCTATTATAAAATTCTGTACTGACTCCGGACAAAGTGCACCAAAAGAAGATGCTGAATTTATACGTTGTATTTTTGAAAGCCTTGCTTTAAAATATAAATATGTATTAAGTTGCCTTTGTGAATTATCTCCTCACGCTATCGAAGTTTTGCATATTATAGGTGGCGGCTCACAAAATAAATTATTAAACCAGTTTACAGCTAATGCAACAGGTCTTCCCATTGTAGCTGGCCCGTACGAAGCTACAGCCATAGGAAATATCATGATGCAGGCCAAAGGATTGGGCTTGGTAAAGTCTCTTAAGGAGATAAGAACTATAATCAACGAGTCATTTACCCTTGAATCTTATGAACCACAAGACACTGAATTGTGGAATAACGCTTACGAAAAATTTTTGAAATTAATAGAAAAATAAAGAAGTGACCATGAAAAAAAATGAATTAGTATTAAAGTCTTTTGAAATAGCAAAAGAACGCTATTCGGAAATAGGCGTTGATGTAGAAGCTGCACTTAAGACATTACAAGATGTTGCAATCTCTATTCACTGTTGGCAGGCTGACGATGTAACGGGGTTTGAGAATCTGACAAATGTAGGAGGCGGCGGTATTCAGGCTACGGGAAATTATCCCGGTAAAGCTCGTAATATTGATGAGCTGCGTTCCGATATTGAAAAAGTGTTAACCCTAGTAGGAGGAAACCATCGTTTAAACCTACATGAGATATATGGCGAATTTGGCAATAAAGCAGTAGACAGAGATCAGGTCGAACCTTCTCATTTTACGGGTTGGATGCAATGGGCTACAGAAAATTCTTTAAAACTGGATTTCAACTCTACCTCATTCGGTCATCCTAAAAGCGGAGATTTAACACTTGCGAATCCTGACAAAGCTATTCGCGACTTCTGGATTGAACATACAAAGCGTTGTCGTGCTGTGGCTGAGGAAATGGGTAAATTCCAAAATGATCCGTGTATCATGAACTTGTGGATACATGATGGTATGAAAGACCTGACAGTAAACCGCTACAAATATCGTCAGATATTGGAACAATCATTAGATGAGATCTTTGCGACAGAATATCTCAATATGAAAGATTGTCTAGAGTCTAAACTTTTTGGTATTGCACTCGAGAGTTATACAGTAGGGTCTCATGATTTCTACCTGGGTTATGGAGCAAAGAAACAAAAAATAGTAACATTGGATACAGGCCACTTCCATCTTTCCGAAAATGTGGCAGACAAAATCTCATCATTACTATTATATACTCCCGAGATAATGCTACACGTAAGTCGTCCTATTCGCTGGGATTCGGATCATGTAGTTATACTGAATGATGATGTTATCGAACTGGCAAAAGAAATTATCCGGGCAAATGCATTGAATCGTGTACATATAGGTCTCGATTTCTTCGATGCATCTATCAACCGTATAGGCGCATACGTCATCGGCATACGAGCTACACAAAAAGCTCTATTGCAAGCTTTGCTTGAGCCAATAGCAACATTACGGGACTATGAAGCCAACGGACAATATTTTGAACGTCTTGCTCTTCTTGAAGAAGCCAAAGCTCTGCCTTGGAATGCTGTTTGGGACTATTTCTGTCTTAAGAATAACATTGCTGTAGGAGAAAATTATATTAGGGAAGTACAACAGTATGAAAAAGATGTAACAGCTAAAAGGATATAAAAATATCTGTAAAGCGAAAAAAGCATTCTTAGTATGAATACAATAATAGGTTTGGTTATAATTGCAATAGGGAGCTTGGGGCAGTCCAGTTCTTATGTTCCGATCAATAAAGTGAAAAATTGGTCATGGGAGTGTTTTTGGCTGATACAAGGTATTTTTGCTTGGTTGGTTTTTCCTTTTGTCGGAGCACTCCTGGCGATGCCGGACGGACTGTCCCTTTTCGATGTTTATTTACAGGAAAGCGTCGCTGTTTATAAATCTGTCGGCTATGGAATTCTTTGGGGAATTGGAGGTTTAACATTTGGTCTGAGCATGCGTTATCTGGGAATCGCTTTAGGGCAGTCTCTCGCTTTGGGTACATGTTCGGCATTCGGAACGTTAATTCCGGCTTTGCTCAAAGGGCAAGATCTGTTTAGTGGCGAAGGATTGGTTCTACTTACCGGAGTGAGTATTGCCATTGCAGGGATAGCCGTTATCGGGTATGCCGGGGCATTGAAGTCGAGCAACATGAGTGACGATGAAAAGAAAAAGGCTGTAAAAGATTTTGCCTTAAAGAAAGGTTTACTCATTGCGATATTAGCCGGAGTAATGAGTGCCTGCTTCAATCTAGGACTCGAAGCCGGGGCACCTATTAAGGCTCACATCCTCTCATTGGGCTCAGAAAGCTTGTTGACTTTGAACCCCATTATATTACTTGTCACTATTGGAGGATTTCTTACAAATGCATGCTACTGCTTGTTTCAAAACTATAAGAATAAGAGTTTCAAAGATTATACGACAATCACAGCATCCAACTGGATTAACAATCTCCTATTCTGCGCATTGGCAGGGCTATTATGGTATTCTCAGTTTTTCGGATTAGGAGTAGGGCAAAGCTTCTTCGAGCCGGGAAGTGTTATGATGGCTTTTTCGTGGAGCATCCTGATGTCGCTCAATGTCTTGTTTAGTAATATTTGGGGTATCATACTCAAAGAATGGCAAGGTGTAAAGAAAAAGACGATTGTAATACTTGTAACAGGGTTAGCGATTTTGATATTTTCGATAATTTATCCACAACTTTAAATAATAGAAAATGATTTTTAACATTAACGATAAGCTGAAAGAACAGCTTGATGAAGTAGCCGAAATTGCGGGTTATCTGTGGCAAAAAGGATGGGCAGAACGCAATGCAGGAAATATTTCAATAAATATAACTGATATTGTCGGAGATGAAAACAAAGACATACCGCCTTTGTCTAGTTTTCAGCTTCCTAAGAATATGATAGAATTGTCCGGTGACTTTTTCTACGTAACAGGAACAGGAAAACGAATGCGAGATGTGGCAAAAGACCCATTAAAAAATGGCTCTATCGTGAGAGTTTCAAAAGATGGCAACTCTTATGATGTTATCGCAGTAGAAAACGTAAAGCCAACATCTGAGTTAGCGTCACATTTTTCTATTTTATCTTCATTCAAGAAAAAAGGGTCAAAGAACAGGCTGGTATTACATACTCATCCAACAGATCTTATTGCATTGTCCCATATTCCTGAGCTGAAAAGCAGCGAGGCTTTGAACGATCTATTGTGGGGAATGCACCCTGAAACGTTTATCGTTGTACCTCGAGGGATAGGTCTTGTGCCTTACGAAGTGCCCGGAACTACAGCTATAGCACAACTAACACTTCCTGTACTCGACAAACATGATATTGTAATTTGGGAAAAGCATGGAGTATTCGCCGTAGGTGAGAATCTAACAGATACGTTCGATTTGATCGACACACTTTCGAAATCGGCACAGATATATGCATTTGCCAAAACTTGCGGATACACACCTGAGGGATTAACCAAAGAACAAATAAAAGGTCTGATAGAACCTTTTAATATACAGATTTGATACAGCTATAAGACTAATAATGAATCCATCCGGACTTTCTTACATAACAATATGAAAAAGAAAAATCTGGATGGATTCTATTTTAAGGGATAAAGAAATGATACAAGGATTATTATGACAGGTCGAAGGCTAAAACCCATTATTCGTTTTATCTTCCCACACTCCCTGAGTAAATCTTCTATGCTCTAAGGGAGTAATATTTGTTTTCTTTTTGAATGCAGTAAAAAAATACTCTTGATTTTCAAATCCCATCAGATAAGCAATTTCTTTCACAGGAATAGCGGTATTGGTCAATAGCTCTTTCGACTTTTGTATTTTTAGTTCCTGAATATATTGCAAAGGTGCAAATCCGGTGTATTCTTTAAAAACCTTACGAAAACTGGAATAGCTCATATTCAATTCGTTTGCAATATCTTTCGGTTTTATATCTCTGAAATTTTCAAGAATCAGTATTTTTGCTTTGTTTACATGATTAATAACTTCGGAACCTTCATAGGAATAATTCTTATCTAAAGAATATGCCAACCCTAACAAGTGGTTGACTATTCCGGCCAACATTTGTTGAAACCCTGATTTTTGTTCTGCTGCTATTTCAATTGCCTGTTTGTATAAAGCTACTATCTGATCGTTTAACCCGACCTGAAAAATTGGTTTCTTTTGATTGAAAAATCCATTGGCAACCCTATTATCAATATTTATTCCGTTAAAACCAATCCAATATTCATCCCAACCGATGTTTTTGTCCGGCATATAATTATGCCACTCTCCGGGAAACAGTAAAAATATAGTTCCGTCCTTTACCGATTGGAATCTTTTTGTTTCGATGCTATTAGAAATAAATTTTCCACTCCCTTTTGTTATATATAATAACTGATATTCATCCAGAATACGCCCCCTTTCTGTTGAGAACAAGTAGCGTGTAGGATGATTTCTTGGAGGATATACCGTCTGAGGCGTAATAGACTGATATCCCACAGAATTAATTGTCAAGCCCCAAAGCTGGTCGCTTTCATTCACTATTAAATATTTCAGATGAATTGAATTTTTCATGTAATATCAAAAAAGAATAAGGCAAAGATTATAAGTACAAATTAAAAGCAAAACATTTAGATTGAGGCACATTTGAGTATGAATAATGGTAAAAATATCATTTCTTACAATCTATATATCAATTTGTCTAATGTATCAGAGACCCATGTATATAAATAAACCCTAAAAGTTGTCAACTTTTAGGGTTCTCTCAAATAATAGTGGTTTTTCAATTTACATTCAATTGCGCCTTAAATATTAACCTCCAACAACGGGCTGTTCCACCCTTTAATATCCAACTTTATATTATTGTTACTAATAGTACCTTTATTTACCTTACATTCCAGGATTTTCTTTTGTCCGGGTAATATACTTATATAATTGTCGGACCAGAAAGCAGGGGTAATCATCTCTCCTCTGTTATCCTTTAATTTCAGATTTACCATAAATGCTATTTTATCTGATGGGTTTTTTATCTCTACAGTATAAATTATATTATCCTGCTCTGCCTTTTTGTTTGTCTGAATATCTAACTTAACTGTTTTTAAAGTAGATAAACTCTTGAAATCCGCATAACTTTTAGCAGGAGTATGCACCCAGTCGGTTTTATCCCACAAATATTCATCTGGCTTAGAATATAGGCAATAGAAATTATCAGCGACCACCTCACCTTGCTGATTCAATATTTCTAAAGCAAGAAATATATTTTCTTTTAGAGATCCTAGTTGTAAAATATTGACAGATGTATTTGTTCTGATATCTAATGGTATTTCTTTTTTCTCTTTAACGGTAGAGTTTATATCAAACACCTGTACAATAGCCTTGTAACCGCTTATATCTTTTAGCTGTTCATTAACGGCATATATACTATTATTTCCATAATTATAGATTAGCTGAAGCGGTAGATTCGCTTTCTTCACAGAATAATAAGCAGCCGTAGGCACTTTGTAATAATCGTACATTTGCCAATACAAAGATGGCCATGCTGAGTTTAGCATCCATTGAACAATACCTGTGGTTTTGCCTATATTTACTCTAAATGCTTCAAACATAGCTCGAGTGCCATCGTAATTGACAAGATTAGCCTTCATCAGATAATCTTCCAGATTTTTAGCCTGTCCGTATTTATTATTTATGACAGTTGTGAGTTCTTTCAACGAGTTCATTGCAGCTGTAGAGGTCGTACAATGGAAATTCCAAGTATCATTTAACGGCCACAATTTATCTTCGGGTATAAATTTTTTAATCGATTCTAAAACGGGAAGTTGTGCTCCTATTCCTGTTTCGGTATTGTAGCCAAATGAACCACCATAAAGAGTATCAATATACCAATAGTTTGGTCCCACATATTCATAAGGTCCGGCCATTTTAGTTCCTGTTTTACCCGACAGTTCGCTTGTTCTTTCTTTTGCTGCACCTACATAGATTCTGTTATCTGATTCTTTCAAGAATGCCAAATATTTTTCTTCCAATTTTGGTATCGGAAGCATATCGCTTCCCGGCATCCAAGATATAATACTCGGATGATTGCGCAACCATAGTACTTGTGTGGCGAAGGATTCAGCTATAAGGTCGATTTCTTTATCAGTGAGTATGCAACCATACATTTCATCACATGGTTTTCCATAATATGCCTCCCACTCCCATTGGCAACTCCAACCTACAACAGCCATTATTCCGTATTTATCACACAAATCATATATATTAGAGCTTGTACCCCAAAAACTTTCGAAGCGAATCATGTTCATATTCATATCTTTGACATACTGCACCTGTATTTCGTTGCTCTCAGGAGTATCGCGCAGGAATATATCATCTGTCCATCCGGCTGCTTTTAGCAAAACGTTCTTTCCGTTTAGTTTAAAACCTCTATATCCTTCTTTTGTCAGATAAGATTCTATTTGACGTATACCAAAGGTTATATCTTCTCTGTCTGATACAGTATTATCTGTTTTAAATTTTAAGTCCAGATTGTAAAGTTCGGGGCTACCCATATTATTGCACCACCAAAGCCGAGGATTTTTGACGTGTAACATTGCCGCCTCAACCGATGTTATCTTTACTTTTTTCTTTTCGTAAGGAGCCAAAGTAAGCGAATAAGAAAATTCTTTCGAATCTATTTCTCCAACCAAATCTCCTGAAATTTCCTGATCTGTAAGATTTTCAACTTCAGTTTCTATTGTAAGCCACGCTTCCTCTAACGTTTCAGTATTTACCTCAGGTTTCACATATGTATTATTCAATCTTACATTGCCTGTTATAGATAAATATACATCCCTGTATATTCCCATACTTTCGTCAGCCGGGCGAGGATTCCAATCGGCAAATCCTGTATTAGGATCTCCGGGGCGGGCTCTAAAAACTTCTACAGCTAAAACATTATTATCTGATTTTACATGTGGAGTTACATCAAAAGAGAAATGACGGTATGTTCCATATATAGAATCTTTTGAGGCTATTAATTCTCCATTCAGCCAAATATTTGCATAATATGATATTCCATCGAAACAAAGAGATACATGCTGATTATTATTCAACTCAGGCAATGCAAATTCATTACGATACCAGAACGCTTTATCAAACTGGGTTTTATCTATATCTTTAATATTTGCTCCTACAAAAATATCAGGAAAAACTCCATTTGCAGTAAGAACACCCATCACCGTAGATGGAACTGTTGCTCTATACCAATTCTCTATCGACTGTTGAGAACTAGATACAAAGTCTCCTTTACCTTCTATGCTATCAGACGATTGAATATACCAGTTAGTAGCTAGATTAATTTTTTGATGTATATTCTCCTCTTGTTCACGGCAAGAGTTTGCCGAAAAAAGAAGACATAGTAATATAAATACTGATAATAGTTTTTTGTAAATCATGGCATTTGACTTGAGTAATTTATCTGTTTTTCTTAGTAGATGAAAATATACAGAAAATTGTAAATATGGAGAAAGATACAGGGCTAAATGAATGAATCAATCTACTCCTAAAGATTGAGTTTTCTCCAATATACTATAGAATTTAGAAAAGCGGGAGAATACGAGTCTGTTCTCCCGCTTTAGTTATAAAGAACTAAAGTTTATCAATTAGATGTACAATAGTTACTTTTCTTGGTAGCCCACCATATAGGAGAAGAGGTTTTATCTCCACCTGTAAGCTGAGCAACTCCGGCTTCATATTTAGATTTATTATTCAGAGCCTCGCTTTGTGGATAAACCATTCGAGATATAAAGTTTGATGGGTTTTTGATATTTCCATCGTTTGGATATGTTCCTGCACCCGGATCTCTATATTCTGGAATATCCATTGCCGGTAAGTTGAGACGACGCTTATCATTCCATGATTCTCTCGACAAATCTATATAATGCGATATATACTTCTGAGTGATTATTTTTTCCAATTTTGTATTACCATTTCCTGAAGCATCGTCATAATTTGCAGAAGTACCAAAAAGATTTTTGTCATTAGAAGCTAAATAATCAACAGCCTGGCTATCTGATAAGCTCCATTTTGCAAAAGAAGCCTTCACTCCTTTCTCATACCAATCTTTAGCACTTCCTGCACCTGTTACAAAACCTCTTTCTACAGCTTCAGCCATAAGGAAACAAGCCTCTGAGTATAGGAATAAATCTGTCTTGCGATTATCATTCGGAATAATCCATGTACGACTCATTGCTGATACTCTATTTCGCTCACCAGCCGGTTCTGTTTGTATTCCGGCTTTTAGTCCCGCCCAAGTGTTTGTTTCAGGACTAGGATCAAAATAACGTTCACCTCTAGGATCTACTTTCTCTGGATGTATAGCAGCAGTTCCGGCATAAGCCATGCCTCCAATGCCTGTTAATATTTTCTCCATAGTTTTCATCATCACCTGACGATCCGACCAACCAACCTGATACATATAATAAACATATTGCTGTCCCCAAACTCCACTTACTCCGGGAAGAGCGGCATCATCGCCCGAAATCATAATACCTCCATCCGCATTGTATGCAGCTTGAGCTTGAGTCTTACATAATTCGGGATTAATCTCTGACATTTTTATAGCGAGGCGTAACCGTAATGTATTTGCAAAACGTTTCCATTTAGCTATATTTCCATAATATATCTGATCTTCTACTGTGAGGAAATCTTTAGATGAATCAAATAATTTTACAGATTCATCAAGTTCCTTAAAGAAGAATTCATACTGTTTATCTAAAGACTCATAATCAGGGTTTGTATCTTCCGGTGATTTAGGGAAAGGAGCCGGTCCATAAAAATCGGTAAATTGTGATTGCATATACACACGCCAGATACGACCTAAAGCGAGTGAATTTTGACGTCCTTCGTATTTCTGAGCATTAGCAATTACGATATTCAATGAAGCAAACCAGTCTGTATAGTAATTATTCCAATAAAGAGATAGCCAACCATCGTTAGGAGTCCAGACTCTGGCTGTACTATTTCCGCCAACATATTGAGCAAAAACATCCATCCCTAGTGCCTTGATACGCTGCTGTACATCTGCATCATAGAATACCCCTCCGTTACGTAAAGCTTTACCCAGGTTACCTTTGTCAAAGTCATACATATTCTCAGTAGCATCATTCGGATTCTCATTGATTGAATCAAAATTGGTACATGCTGTTCCCAGTAACCCTATCCCCAACAGGCATGCAAATATTATCTTTTTTGTTTTCATTTGTCTGTAATTTTTAAGATTTAGAATGTTACATTAAGGTTAAATCCATAGCTGCTCATTGTTGGCATAGAGCCAAATTCGATACCCTGTGCATTACTTGTGCTATATCCGGATTCTGGATCAAAACCTTTAGTTTTACTGTAAATCATCCATAGATTCCTTCCTACCAAACTAAGCTTAATCTTTTGGAATGGAGTTTTTGATAACATCTTTCTAGGGAACGAATATCCAAGACTCATTTCTCTCAAACGTATATTTGTAGCATCATATATCCATGGTTCTGTACCAGTAGCCAATTGTGCCCAATATTTCTCAGCAGTGGTCTCAATTGCGTTTGCCTGGCCTGAAGCAGTCACTCCGGCAACAACCATTTTATCACGTCCACTTTCTGTCATTTTCAGAGTTCCTGCACCGGTTCCTGATTGAATTGATCCCATAAATACATCTCCACCAAAGCGTCCATCGATCTGGAATGAGAAATCAAAATTTCTAAAGTGGAATGCATTAGAGATCCCCCCCATCCAATCGGGATTATAATTTCCTAATTTTACAAAATCAGAACCAAATGTAGGCAACCCGTTTTCATTTATAATAAGCTCACCTTTATCATTTCGGGCATATGCCTTTCCATAAATATCACCATAAGTGCCCCCGGCTGCAGCTACAATCTTTATACCTAAGCTTCCCAAAGAAGGGTCTTGCAATTCTTGTGTTTCAATACCATCAGCTAACTCTATAATTTTACTTTTATTTTTAGAGTAGTTTAATGTAATATCCCATGAGAAATCCTTAGTTTTCACAGGTGTACCTGTTAGTAAAATTTCCACGCCATTGTTTCTCAGCTTGCCGGCATTTACATATTTAAAAGAATATCCTGTTGATGCCGGTACATTCATTTTTAATATCTGATCTGTAGCATCTTTAGTATAATAAGCAAAGTCTAATCCCAAACGGTTATTGAATGCTCTTAACTCTAAACCTGCTTCCCATGAAGTAATTGTTTCATTTTTCAAGTCAGGATTATTTAAGATATTCGATTTCTTACCATTCAATATCGTTTCTACCTGATCTGTTTCAGGATTATATACATATGTTGTTCCTAATGTCAAATAATCTAGTAATCGATATGGATCAGTATCATTCCCTACCTCTGCCCATGAAAGGCGTAATTTACCAAAGTCAAGGAAACTTGGCTTGATATTCCATTTATTCAATGATTCGGTAAAGAGCCAGCTGGTACCTACCGAAGGATAGAAATAAGAACGGTTGTCAGCACTTAAAGCAGAAGACCAGTCGTTACGAGCAGTTACATCCAAGTATAGAGTATTATCATAAGACAATGAAGCTGTAGCATACAAGGAGTTGATAGCTTTTTTAGTTAAGGCACTTCTCGCTGAAGACTTGCCGGCATTAGCCAATGTATGAAAATCAGGAATAATCATTGGGCCTGTTTCTCCATAAATACCATCCGCGCGTCTATACATCAAGTTACCTCCGGCGGTAGCTAACAATCCTACTTTTTCTGACAACTGCTTGTTGAAAGTCAATAATACATCTGCATTTGCCTCATAAGATGTTTCTTTGTTCATAATGTATTGTCCTTGAGCAAACCAATAAGGAAGCCCTGTTGCATCTCTCATTTCATATTGAGTAGAGAAGTAGTCAATTCCATAACGAGCTTGTATATTAAGCCAGTCAGTAAACTCATATTTCAAGGATCCAAATCCAAGAACACGATCCCTTCTATCTGAGTTGGTATCTTTATAAGCAGCCCAATAAGGATTTCGTATCAGCCCGCTATATTGATCTGTCCAAGAAACAGGCTTACCTGAAAGATCTGCGCCATTAGCCGGATTCTTTGTATTCTCTGGGAATTTATAATCAGGGTAACGATTCAAGTCACTAAAATGTACTGAACGTGGCATTAATAAATAATTACGGAAAATATTGTCCGGGTCTCCAGCCAGTTTTATACGGTTTTCTGTCTTCTGAGTATAATATGTTATTTTAGCATCAAAAGACAATTTGTCTGTTAAGTCTGCTGTAGCACGAAGTGTTGCCGATGTTTTATTGAAAGAACTATTTGGAACAACGCCTTTATTTCTAAGATTCATAACTCCAACACGTATAGAGTTTTTGTCGCTACTACTACTTAAATCTAGACTATTAGTCCAAGTTGTTCCAGTTCGAAGAAAATCCATCAAGTCGTTATCTCCGGAAGAATAAGTTGTTGGATTTCCGGCTAAATCGGTGATTTGCGAACCATCCATTTTAGCCCCCCAACTTCCTACCGAGTTCTGAACATATTTTCCATTTTCTCCTTGTCCGTATGTATTTTGATATTTAGGAAGTTGCATTGGTCTTTCGAATGTCAAGTTTGAATTATATGAAATACCAATTCCTTTTTGATTTTTCCCTGTTTTAGTAGTTATCATTATAACACCATTACCCGCACGTGACCCATAAAGAGCTGCTGCCGCAGGACCTTTTAGTACCGAAATCGATTCGATATCGTCAGGTGAGATATCTGCCATACTAGAACCTTTATCTACACTATGATTGCCCCAAAAGTCGTCAGTACCACCAGTTGAGCTATCAATAGGAACACCGTCAACAACAACCAATGGCTGATTATTACCAGCAATAGAGTTTCCTCCACGTAGAACAATACGGCTAGACCCAGTAACACCTGTTCCTGACTGTTTTATCTGCAACCCGGCTACTTTTCCGGCTAAAGCATTTGCAACGTTAGCATCACGTGTTTCTGTTAATTGATCACCCTTTACTTCCTGCATAGCATATCCGAGTGATTTCTTATCACGCTTAATACCCAATGCTGTTACAACAACTTCATCAAGCATCTTTGAGTCTTCTTTAAGAGTGAAATCGACTGTCTTCTGACCATTCAATGGAATCTCCTGAGAGAGATATCCTACAAAAGTGACAACTAATGTAGCATTTGCCGGAACCGTCAAGCTATAATCGCCATCTACCCCTGTCATCGTTCCATTTGTTGTGCCTTTTTCTGACACACTGGCACCAATCAAAGGTTCTCCGGCCTCATCTAGGGCAATTCCTTTTACTGTAATTTTTTGAGTTTGTTGTGTTGTCTTGGGATCCTGATTAACGTCTTTCTTTTCAGAAAGGAGGATTTTCTTATCTCTTATTTCGTAAGAGATGTTTGTTCCAGAAAAAACTTTCTGCAACACTTGAGGCAAGTCTGTGTTTGTTACCTCAATGCTTACAATTCTATCTGTATTGACTACAGGCTGGCTATATGCAAAAGTATAACCTGTCTGTTCGACAATTGTTGATAAAACTTTTTCCAGCTTCGCCTGCTGAAGATTCATAGTTACCTTTTGTGCAGACACTGTTATCGTCGTACACAGAAACATAACCAGAAAAGCTAAAATTACACGTTTCATAGTTTACATTTTTTAAGGTTAAAAAATAGGTCCTTTACATAATAGACCCACAAGGATAAAAAAAGTATGACTAGGAAGTGTATTTTTTTATAATTTTATTTTAATAGGGCTATTACATACTGACAATCACCGTATTCCCATCAAGAGTAAATTTTACAGGAGAGATCTTTTCTAAGTCTTTTAAAATTTTTTCTAATGATACATTCTCCGAAACAATGGTATATGAGTAAATATAAGCTCGCCTGTCTTCTACTGTAAAAGAAACATTATACCAACGTTCGAGATCTGCAATAACATCTTTTAGAGGTGTATCTTTAAATGCGAGAATATCTTTTTTCCATAACGAAACAAAGCCTGTATCCTCATTTTTCGTAATTCTACATTCGCCTGTTTTTCTATCATAAGCAAGTTTTTCTCCCGGCTTTATATAGTATTGTCCTTTTGTAAAAGGGATAAGGCTTATATTACCATTATCCAAAGCTAAATATATTAGGTTACTGGTAGAATATGCCTTGACATTAAACTCTGTACCATAAACCTTTACCATATCATCATCTATTTGTACAATAAAAGGTCTGTCGGGGTTTTTATCTACTGTAAAATAGGCTTCTCCGCTCAAAAAAACTTTTCTGTCAAACAAACTAAATTTTTTAGGGTAACGCAAATGAGTATCCGAATTCAAATACGCTTTTGTACCATCCTGAAACATAACCTGTAACCGCTCACCTTTAGGTACATATACATCAACATACTCTGTTTTACCAAAAAGATCTACTTTTTTATTAACCTGCCATCCCAATCCGATCAACAAAATAAATGGTATGACAATAGCAGCAGCTCGGTACATTGTACGACGCAATTTTCGTCGCCTTTCCCTAGCAAGTATTTCATTAAACATTTTATCTGATGGAATTTCATGATCAACAAAAAGCTCTTCATAGCCTTCTTTTGCATTAAAAGAACGCATATCCATCTCATGAGACAGATACATTTGTCCTTCCTCGGTAGCAAACCATTCTACTACCGTTGCAGTTTCCTCGAGTGTTGCAATACCATCAACAACTTTTCTGATCGTTTCTTCAGATGGTCTTTCCATTTTTAATACGAATTATAATATAGTATGTTAGTATTTTCATATATTATTGACACATATAGCCTATGAAAGAATGATAAATAAAATACTTATTAACATTTTTCCTAAATGAGCTCTTAAAAGTTTAATTGACTGCGCATAGTGAGTCTTTACCGTATGGATAGAAATTTGCATTTTATCCGCAATTTCTTGATTCGATAAATCACCTTCCATTTTTAATAAACAAACTTGTCTTTTCTGTAGAGGCAACATTTCCAATGCTTTTCTGAAAAGCATCATTAATTCTTTTTGCTCAATAATATCCAATAGGTTATCCTCATAAGATTCTACAGATAAAGCTATCTCATAATTCTTTTTTATAGCAGTATTATTATCTCTGATCTGGTTTAGTATATAGTTCTTTGTAATGGTATAAAGAAAATTCTTTAGGCTGACTTTAATCTTAATATCCTTACGAAACTCCCATAATTTAGAAAAAACATGCTGAATGGCATCCTCCGACAGATCTCTATCTTTCAGATATGTATATGCTAATAGATACAATTGTTTATGATATCTATTATATACGATAGTAAAAGCCTCCTTATTGCTTTTCTGTATCAAAAAGAATAAGTCTGAATCGTCCATCTGTTGATCTATACGCGCATGTAGTTTTAGAGACATACTGAATTAAGAAAGGTTAACGATACAAATCTACTAATTTTATATATTCAAGACCAAAAAGCTCAATAGCTTTTGGCTGAAAGTTTCTATAATTGATCTTTTTATCTAAATTTGCAAAAGAAGCCGCTTAAAACTGTATCAACACTTTATTTTATTTAAAATGAGGATTATATATATATCATCGTTGTCTTTATTGTTTACCTCGTGTAACTCGTCTTGGTTTGTAAATATAGGCATAATTGGCATTATGGCAATGTTTGGGATTATGTTATTATCATTTGCCTTAATGTTTTTCTTGATAGCACGTCGGAAAAAGAAAGGAGAAAAGAGCTTAGTTAAATTTAATAATGACCTATATTTTGCATTAAAAAAGGTAGACACTCCTGAACAAAAGGTAGACATGCTAAATACCCTCATCGAACGAATAAATAATGATGAAAAATATAAAAAAGATACCGAATGGCGAAACAAGGTGTTACTAAAAACATATGTACACCTTGCGACAGCATATTATCAGATGGGAGATGAAATGCGAACATTGAATGTATGCTCCGATATTATAGACCTCGATCCCAAAGACGCAATGTCATACTACAACCGAGGCTCAATATACAGCAATATGGGACTATACGATAAAGCCTTACAAGATCTGGATAAAACGATAGACTTACAGCCCGATTATGCCAGTGCCTACAACAATCGCGGGTTAGTATACGAAAAACTTGAATATTACGACAAAGCCATACTTGACTATAATAAAGCCTTAAAGCTTGAAAATTCAGCAATAGCTTATTATAATAGAGGAAATACTTACTATGAAATGGAAGAATACAATAAGGCTCTACAAGATTACCAAACTGTAATAGAAATATTAAATGATAACGATGATTCTGATCTAAGAAAAGAGGTAGAAACAAGCATTAAGATTGTAAAAAGCAAAATAGACCAATAAATAAGTATTGGCCAACAACTTACCTTCACAATTCAGATAAATAAATATAGATATAATCTTTTCTATAAGAACTAGGATTATGCTGTAGATTGGTTCTGCGCAAAAGAAAGTCCGCGAAATCACCTTCGCAGACTTCCCAACCTTAACACAAACTTTACAAAACTACACAATAGAGTTGATTGCAGCCTGATTACTTGGTTCAAATGTATTTCAGGAACCAACTCTGTGTTTCTTTATATTGTATTTTTGATTGTAAATAACAAAGCGATCCTTCATTATTGAAGCGGTAATTTCACCTGACTCGATTGTATTTATCTCAAAAACGAATATTATCTCTATTTGCTCAGCAAAGATAGTAAATTTTACACATTAACAATAGATAATATCTATTTTTTTTCAAAATTAATCCTATTTTGAGATTTTACTTGCTTATTTCCTTTCTCAAGTATTCAGAAGTAAAGCTATTACCCTTTTTTACAATATCTTCAGGTTTCCCATAAGCAACCACAGTTCCACCTCCAATTCCACCATCAGGTCCCATATCGATGATGTAATCTGCACTTTTTATTATATCTTGATTATGCTCTATAACGATTATTGTATTTCCTCTGTCAACAAGCTTATTAAGTACTCCGAGTAAAACTCGTATATCCTCAAAATGCAGGCCGGTAGTAGGTTCATCCAATATATAGATGGTATTCCCTGTATCTGTACGGGCTAGCTCAGTTGCAAGTTTCACACGTTGAGATTCCCCACCGGACAATGTGGTTGAAGGTTGTCCAAGTTTTAGATACCCAAGTCCCACTTCTTGCAATACTTTAATCTTATGTAGTATATTAGGAACATTCTCAAAGAACTCTACAGCCATATTGATGGTCATATCCAAAACGTCTGCTATTGATTTCCCCTTGAATCGCACCTCTAGCGTTTCTCTATTATAACGCTTACCATGACATTCTTCACATTGCACATATACATCCGGCAAGAAATTCATTGCAATCGTTTTATAGCCGTTACCTCCACAAACCTCACAACGACCACCTTTTACATTAAAAGAGAAACGTCCGGCTTTATAGCCTCTTATTTTGGATTCTGGAAGATTGACGAATAAATTTCTTATATCTGAAAAAACGCCCGTATAGGTTGCAGGATTCGAACGTGGTGTACGTCCTATAGGCGATTGATCTACACTTATCACCTTATCTACAAGATCTATTCCCTCAAGCATCTTATAAGGTAACGGATCAGCCAAAGAACGATACAAGTGTTGACTCAGAATAGGTAGTAATGTTCCATTTACAAGACTCGATTTTCCACTCCCCGAAACACCCGTAACACAAATAAATGTATTTAAGGGAAATGAAACATCCACTCCCTTAAGGTTATGTCCGGTTGCACCTTTCAGTGTTATCTTCTTTCCATTGCCTTTGCGTCTATTCTTAGGTATCTCAATTTCAAGCTTACCATTCAGATAATTAGCTGTCATTGTATTGGTTTTGAGCATATCGTCGGGAGTACCTGCAAAAACAACCTTCCCTCCTCGCCTACCGGCATAAGGCCCCATATCTACAATATAGTCAGCTTCCAGCATTATGTCTTTATCGTGTTCTACTACAATAACAGAGTTGCCTGTATCTCGCAATTTTTTCAACGAATCTATCAGCCTTGTATTATCTCTCTGATGGAGCCCTATACTAGGCTCGTCGAGTATATAAAGCACATTTACAAGCTGAGAACCGATCTGTGTAGCCAAGCGTATACGTTGACTTTCACCTCCCGAAAGAGATACGGATGGACGATTTAGAGATAAATAATTAAGACCGACATCTAATAAAAAAGACAAGCGGGAAACGATCTCCTTTTTTATTTCCCCTGCAATCAGCTTTTGCCTTTCTGAAATATGCACATCCATATCTTGTATCCATTCGAAGAGATGCTGAATATCCATCTCGGCAAGATCGGCAATATTCTTATCATTTATTTTGTAATGAAGAGCTTCTTTACTCAATCGTTGCCCATTACAGTCGGGACAAACATCTGTTTTGATAAACTGTTCTGCCCACTTTTGTGCCGAAGCAGAAGAATCACTATCCTGCTGCATTTCAATATATTTGGCAACACCCTCAAAAGCGACTACATAATTAGAACTACCTAAAGATTCGTTCTTAATTTGCAAACGCTCTTCTGTTCCAAACATGATTTCATCTATTGCTTCTTCAGGAACATCTTTGATTGGTGTCTTAATAGTAACACCATGCTTCTCACAGATAGCCTCTATCTGCCAGAAAAATAATGAGTTTTTATATTTTCCTAATGGGGCTATACCTCCGGCATAGATACTCAATTGTGGTTTCGGCACAATCTTTTCCATATCTATTTTATTCACTACTCCCAGCCCCTTGCAACGAGGACAAGCTCCATGTGGCGAGTTAAATGAGAATGAATGCGGAGCTGGATCACTATAAGATAACCCTGTAGACGGACACATCAATTGGCGACTAAAATGCCTTACCTCCCCTGTATCTACGTCCTGTATCATAATCAGCCCATCGCCTTGCTTCATTGCTGTGCGCAAGCTTGTTTTGAGATTATCAGCAAATTTATTGGAAACAACCAACTTATCAATCAGGATTTCTACACTATGCATCTTGTATCTATCAAGACGCATACCGGGTATAATTTCACGAATTGCACCATCCACACGTACTGTCAGATAACCTTTTTTATTTATTTGCTCAAACAACTCCTTGTAGTGACCTTTTCTGTTACGAACAACAGGGGCAAGCAAATATACTTTCTTCCCAATATAACGTTCAAGGATAAGCTCTAAGATTTGGTCTTCGGTATATTTAACCATTTTCTCTCCGGTAAGATAAGAATAGGCTTCTCCCGCACGAGCATATAATAGGCGAAGAAAGTCGTATATTTCGGTAGTTGTTCCTACTGTCGATCGTGGGTTACGATTTGTTGTTTTCTGTTCTATAGATATTACCGGACTCAGACCTGTAATTTTATCTACATCAGGTCTCTCCATACCCCCCAAGAAGTTACGCGCATAAGCCGAAAACGTTTCTATATAACGCCTTTGGCCTTCTGCAAAAATAGTATCGAATGCTAATGATGATTTGCCACTTCCACTGAGTCCTGTAATCACAACAAGTGAATCTCGTGGAATTTCTACATCAATATTTTTAAGATTATGAACACGTGCGCCATATACATTTATGACGTCTTTTTCTTCGGGTATAGTTGTCTCCATCAAATTTCCAAACGCTCCTTGTCTAATTATGCATATTTTAATTAGTCATGCGAAATCCATGCTTTATCATGGACTCTTACCTTACTACCTTTCTTGTAGTATAATGATTCCTGTGTAGGAATAAGAATTGTATATGAACTTTGGCTTTTAGCCGAAATTGTTAATTTACGATCTCTCAGCCAGCTATTAAAATCTTTCAATTGTGCATATGTCAACCCTTTTTCTTTTGCAAAAGATGCCAGATCGGGAATCGATTCTGTTACTTCAACTTTTGTAAATTCAATCGGTTTGTACAGATCTTTTTCTGTGAGGATAAATCCATATTTAGAAGGATTTTCAAATAGCAACTTTATAGCCAACATTCGAAAATAATAGCGTGAAGTCTCAGAAACGAGCCACAGGTCAAGACTTTCGTCAACCTGTTGTTTATCCAGCTCTCCGCTGATACGCCCCTGTCCGGCATTGTATGACATTGCCACGCTTGTCCAACTGCCATATTTATTGTAAGCTTCCTTCAGATATTTACATGCAGCCCGAGTTGATTTTTCTATCGAATATCTTTCATCCACTTCAGAAGAAACCTCCAATCCATATCCGGGTGCGGTTTTTGGCATAAACTGCCATAGTCCGGCAGCGCCGGCTGAAGATACTGCTCTATGGTCTAAACTACTTTCTATTACCGCCAGATATTTAAAATCTTCAGGAATTCCATTTTCTTTTAAAATCGGCTCAATAATAGGAAAATATCGATTCGCTCTTTTTATAAGTAATAACGTCGTCGAATGTAAGTATGTAAATCCGTTTATCTCTCTATCGAACCTCTCATGAAGATCGTATCGGTCAAGCTTTATCTCCTCCCCCGCAAAATCAACCTTCTCGGGAATGTCTATAGATTTCGTCATGGATAAGACATAAGGAGCTTTAGACTCTGTTTCGCTATGGCTATTATTCGACAATAACACAAAGGCTAAAACACAGACACAAACAACTGGAATAGTGAATAATAATACTCTCTTCATTTATCGCTAGTTTTGTAATATTTCATTAAAAAAATAGCTATCAAAGGTACAATTTTATTTCTGGAAGTAAAAGTCCGAAAAACAGTGCTTATCTATAATTTATCTTAAAGCACCAATTTTTGAGCATCACAGCGCTTCCTGTTTTTAGTATTCGAATTTTCCTTGTTGACAAAAACAGTCCTTATAAACAGATTCCAAGTTCTTAACTTGTTCAGTGAAAATACCATAAACGGATGAACCTGAACCCGACATTGAAGCATACAACGCACCCTGTCGGTACAAACTATTCTTTATATCGCCTATAGCCGGATATTTAGCAAACACACTTTCCTCAAAATCATTCTCCATCAAACCTCGCCATTCTGCAACAGGTAATTTTACGATTTCCTTCAGAGACTGTTTTGGTTGTTTTGGTGAAATCAAAGCGAAAGCATCTTTTGTAGGGACATGTATCTCAGGCTTTATCAGTACAAAATAATAGTTTTTAAGAGACAATTCAATCTTTTCGAAAACCTCACCTATTCCTGTGGCAAATACGGGATGATTATATATAAAAAAGGGGCAGTCGGCTCCAAGCTGGACAGCCAATCTAATTAGTTCCTCATCAGACGCATTCAACTGAAAAGTTTGATTCAACAGCTTAAGCATAAACGATGCATCAGCAGACCCTCCCCCTAAGCCTGCACCAAACGGTATTTTCTTTAATAAATGAACTTCCACAAATGGAAAATCATAATGTTTTCGCATTAAGGACAATGCCCTCATCACCAAATTTGTTCCGGGTGATGCATCAACCTTAATTCCTGATTCGAAAAAAGTATCCTTCCCTTGCCCATCTTTTACAATGACTTCAAGAGCATCTTTTATCGCTAAAGGATAAAAAACTGTTTCAAGGTTGTGATATCCATCAGGTCTCTTTGATACTATATTCAACCCTAAATTTATTTTTGCATTGGGAAAGGTTATCATATTTCTGTTTTGAATATAAGTCTAATGATTTTTGATAATCTGCCTCAGAAGCAACACTTATGTTTATATAAAATAAACGAAGTCCTTACTTTTGAGGCAGATTTTTTTGATATAATTATTACACCAGTTTTTTTATTAAAGCCTCTTTATCTCCATATATATAGTCGATAACAGGAACCTCTATCATTGTATAAGCTCCCGGCGCTTGTTTCATTGTAGCTCTTGCCGAAGCAACTAGTACCTGAGCTGTTAAAGCAGGATTGTTGATCTTCATATTAAAGTCTAAGAGCTGATTCTGTGTTGAACCCGATACACCTTTACGAACCATATTCACTCCATGTCCCATATCTTTCAAGTTGTCTACATTTTCAACCTGCATCACATGTGTTTCATCATGTGCAAAATAGTCATCACTTTTTATTGCTGCCGCTACATCAGAAAAGTTATAACCTTCTTCGACCTCAATATATACCATACGACGATGAATACTAGTACCCAGTGGAATAGTCATCGACAATGCTGCCTTTACTCCCTTAATAGCTTTTACGGCAACAGTATGTCCCATACTCATACCCGGACCGAAATTAGTATATGTTACGCCTTTGGGTGCCATAAACTCAAACATGGAACGGATCATAGAATCTGTACCGGGGTCCCATCCTGCGGATATGATAGATACCGTATTATTCGCTTTGGCCACAGCATCCAGCTCACGGCGTAAATTTACAATACCACCGTGTATATCATAACTATCTACCGTATTGATACCCAATGCCAGGCACTCTTTAGCATATTCTTCAACGCTGCGAGTGGGAGTGCAAAGCACAGCCACATTCACGTCATTTAGTTCTTTTATTGATTTTACGACCTGATACTTTTTTAGTTCATCAGGCACATTTGATGGATCACGACGGACAATACCGGCTACCTCAAAATCGGGTGAAGCAATAATTGCATCCAATACATACTGTCCAATATTTCCGTAACCTACAATAGCTGCTCTAATTTTATTCATTGATATTGATTTATATTTGTTAGATTTATAACTATAATTTCTTATTAATCAGACTATATCTGAGTGGCTTCCTTCATAAAGTTGTATAACCATTCCATAGCATGAAAATCGTCTTTTATCAAATTGGCAAAATCAGGAGAAAACAATTCCTCTCCTACAGGTTGAGTCTTACTTACCCATATCCCTTTGCGTTGTATCCATGGTTGGAAATACTCGGGTAGATCATTAGGTATAGGTCGCTTATATTCCTCGCCATTTATTACATATCCCCGATCTAATACAGAAGCTTGAGTTACTCGCTGAAACTCCTCAGCATCATAAGTAACCTCGTCTCGGAAAGCATCCATTACTTTTTTCTTTGGCTGAAACAGCCCTAAGCCAAGCGTATATCCGGTAGCCGATATCTCCATAAAGTATCCCGGATAATCTTTCCATATATCGTTTGTTACGGGGATCTGAAAAGCCATCCACATAAAATCTTTATAGGGATCTTTATTCTTCGAAAAACGTGTATCTCTATATATCCTCGATAGGCATCGGTGGGGGCGCAATTCAAAAGACTGATCGATATTATGCATTGCAGGAGACAAAGCTGTAACCAATGCCTTTAATGGATTCAACAGCTCTTGCTCATATACATGTTTATTCTCATCAAACCATTCTTTATAGTTGTTCTCTTTCAGGTCTTTGAGAAACTGAAAAGTATTTGGAGTAAAGCCTTTGAATGTTAATTCTTTCATATCTATATTAATCCTTTATATATGATAATTTTTTATTCCTAAATATAAAGGTAAAAAAATAGCAGCTTTTTACAAAACTGCTATTCTTTATTTATTCTATTTTTATTTTGCAAGTTGCATTATAACAGCCATTACCTCAGCTCCGATATCCTCTGCCTCTTTCATCGAATGAGCTTCAGAATACACCCGGATAATAGGTTCGGTATTCGACTTGCGAAGGTGCACCCATTTGTCTGGAAAATCTATTTTCACACCATCTATATCTGTTACATCATATTGAACATATTTTTCTTTAACAGCTTTCAGTATAGCATCTACATCGATACTTGGCGTTAGCTGTACCTTCTGTTTTGCAATAAAATATTCGGGATATGATGCACGTATTTCACTTACTTTTTTCTTCTCATGTGCCAAATGAGAAAGGAACAATGCAATACCTACCAAAGAGTCACGTCCATAGTGGCTTGCAGGATAGATTACACCACCATTTCCTTCTCCTCCAATCACGGCATTGGTAGCCTTCATCAGCGTAGTTACATTCACCTCTCCTACTGCAGAAGCATTATATTCACAACCGTATTTACGGGTTACATCACGCAAAGCACGGCTAGAACTCAGATTGGATACTGTATTTCCCGGAGTATGTTTCAACACATAGTCTGCAACAGCAACCAGTGTGTATTCTTCTCCAAAAAACTCTCCGTTCTCGCATACAATAGCTAAACGGTCTACATCCGGATCTACAACAAAGCCCACATCAGAAGGTGTGGTCTTTACCATTGTAAATATATCTTTAAGATGCTCTGGCAGAGGCTCAGGATTATGCGGGAAATCACCATTCGGTGTGCAGTAAAGTTCATTGACTCTATTTACTCCCAAAGCTTTTAATAGTTTAGGTAGCACAATTCCTCCCACAGAGTTTACACAATCGATAGCTACTTCAAAATCTGCGGCTTTAATGGCATCTACGTCTACAAGCTTTAAATCTAAAACCGCCTGTATATGTTTATCTGTATAGTCTCTTTCTGTAAGCGTACCAACATGATCTATATGTGCATAATCAAAATCTTCGGCCTCAGCTATACGAAGGACTTCTTCTCCTTCTTTTGCATTTAAGAATTCTCCTTTTTCATTCAGAAGCTTCAATGCATTCCATTGTTTTGGGTTATGGCTGGCTGTGAGTATAATTCCACCACATGCTTTTTCCATTGTTACGGCCAGCTCGGTAGTAGGTGTTGTGGCCAAACCAATATTTACGACATCAAAACCCATCCCCATAAGAGTTCCGGTAACAATCTGTTCCATCATCTTACCTGACATACGGGCATCGCGTCCAACAACTATTTTGTTCGAATCATTATTCTTACTTTCTCTAATGAAAGTTGCATAGGCTGATACAAATTTCACAGTATCTAAAGGGTTCAATCCATCGCCGACTCTACCGCCAATGGTTCCTCTAATTCCTGAAATAGATTTAATTAAGGTCATTTTTATTATATTAATGTAGTAACTGTCTAAGACTTATTTTGCATCAGGTACAATTGTATATTTCAGACGTCCATAATATATCGGCTCGTACGATCCTGATTGCTGATAATAAGATCCATTTGAAAAAGGAACAATTAAGCTTACCTGTGCCTGATTTCCCAGATTATAACTTAGAGGTAAAGCACATCCCGGTGAAAGGAAATAATACATATAATATTCACTAGACAAGCTATAGATATAGTTGGTGTTACTAAATAAGTACGAACTGGTATTTCCGTAATCCATGTACATATATGCAAATTCAGTAACCCCTTGAATATCATTTGTAATTAAAGTGTCGGGATTTGTTTGCAGCATTTTTGTATCATAAAATCGCATGGTCACATAGTCGCCTAATTTGATCTTGTCTTTTGTTCCCGAATCAATCACATGAATGTAAATACCTGTATTAGGGTCTTTGAAATATTCTTTATCTTTAAAAACTCTGGTTTCGGGATATTTATTAATCACCTTTATACCTGATGTATCGATAAAGCGATTGATTGTTTTCTCTTCTTTCTTTAACTTATCGGCATAAGTCTCGCTTCCACATGCAACAAATATGATAGCAAATCCGATAAAAGCAAATATAACACCAATGATTTTTTTCATTTATATTTATGTTATTTAGTAAGTATATTATTCTTTTTCAATAAGTCACCAAATTCAGGCAAGGCATTTTCAAATATTGCGATAGCCTCATCCATTGTTCCGTAAAACTCTCCTCCTGCTGCATTCAGGTGACCACCACCGTTAAAACATTTAGAAGCAAATTGATTGCTAGGAAAGTCTCCTTGTGAACGAAACGAAATTTTTATAAAATCATTGTCTTCACGAATAAAAACTGAAAAAATAATTCCTTTTATATTCAACGGCAAATTTGCAAAACCCTCAGTATCACCCTTTTTTACATTATATCGACTTTGCTCCTCATTCGTCAGCCAAATGAGAGCTGAGTTATATCCAGGATAAACCTTCATTTTCTCACTTAATGTATATCCTAACATACGATAACGATCTTCGGTATAGTTGTGATATACATTCGAATATATCTGATCTTTATTTATTCCTTTTTTCAGTAATTCTCCTATGATATAATATATTTCAATATTATTGGAGTTGTAAGTAAATGCTCCTGTATCGGTCATCATACCGGTATAAATAGCAGTAGCAGTATTATAACTCATCACTTCAAAATCGCCCATACGGCAAATCAAACGAAACACGAGTTCGCTAGTAGATGATATTTCAGGGTATGAAATCATCACATCACAGAACTCTGTTGGATCAGGGTGATGATCTATCAAGACTTTCTTTCCCTTAGCAGCCTCAATAAATGGAGCCAAATGATGTGACCGCTTTGGCACATTAAAGTCGAGACAAAAGATAAGCTCAGCCTCTGCTATAAGCTTTTGAGCATATTCAGGATATTTTTCATAATCAAAAATATCCTTCGCTCCGGGTATCCATTTCAAAAAATCAGGAAATGAATTAGGAACTATAATATTTACATCATTACCCAAGTCATTCAAATAATGGTACAAACCAAGAGAAGATCCAATAGCATCTCCATCAGGAGAGACATGGGTAACTATTACAATTTTGTCATATTGATCGAGTAGCTCTTCTACCGCTGTTATCTTCTGACTAGCTATTATTTTCGATATCATTTACAAGAACTCCTTATTCTAATTAAAATACAAACAACAAAAGTACTAAAAAATCAAACTAAATGCACCACTTTGAGTTACATCATGATAAGGAATATTTAGTTTTTGACATTCTTTAGCTAGTCGGTGCCTAGTATATCTTGATAATGAAGCATCTAAAACTACATTTTCTATCCAAAAGAGCTGAGTTAAAGAATATAAAGAGAAACTGTTACTGTGAGTAAGCACTAAATTGTTAACCTTAAATCTTTCCTCTGTAACCTTCTCTTTCCAGTTATCAGAAGACAAAATCAGCATATTGTTTGTTTGATAACCAATGTATATATAGTCACTAGTGGTATCACCCGGCAGGATATCTGTTTGAACCCCAGACTTACTCCATTTTATCTCTGAAGCCTGACTTCTATTATAAACAGTTATCACTTCTGTATTATCAACTACCTTGCTGTGAATATGACTCGTAAGCAATGCCAATATGGCGGTTAAGCCTACAATTAAAGCCTTCGATTTCTTATATATAAGGAAAACCAATATCCCGATTATCATCGTAAAGATCAACAACAAGTCGACAAAGGAAACTTTTACATTTTGCAAAAGAGCAAAGGGTAATTGTTCAAATAAATGAATTGCGTAGGTCATAAAACTAATTAATACCTGTAAAAGTTTCACCGGAAGATAGTATAAGTAATAACTAAAATCAGAGAATACAAAACTCAACACCTTTGCAAAGACAATTCCTCCCGCAGCATACATAATCAAAGAAACGACAGGGACTATAATCAGATTGGCAATAAAGAAATATGTAGGGAACGTTCCGAAATAGTAAAGGCAAATAGGAAACGTAGCCAACTGCGCAACAACTGAAAGAGCAAACATCTGCCAGATATATCTTATATACTTATTCTTTATCTTAATCAGACCCGACATCTTTGGGTGAAGATATAAAATAGAGAGTACGGACATGAAACTTAATTGCAGCCCAATATCAAACAAAGAGAAAGGGTTGACTAAAAGCATAAAGAATGTAGCGATGAACAAGGCGTGAATAGAAAAGCTTTTTCGCCTAACTATTTCCGATACACAGAACACACTTAACATTGCGCTTGCCCTAACTACCGAAGGAGGCAAACCCGTAATAAAAGCATACCCCCACAATAAAAGAATTATAAGGACTGGCTTTATCCAATAGTACTTTGAATTTCGATGAACAAAGCTGAGCAGGAAAGTCATCATTACATAAATAATACCAACATGTAACCCGCTCACGGATAAAACATGTACGGTTCCCGTCGTCCTGAATCCTTGTTTCAGATTATCACTCAATTCGTTCTGATAGCCAAGAGTCAACGCCGACAGAACAGCATACTCTGTCTCTTTCAGATCCAAAGCCTTATAGAAATCGAGAATAGCTCGCCTGCAACGTAAAGCTTGATACTTAAGGTTAGATGAGACTTCTCTTGTCCTTCTATAAGCATCTGATGAGACATAAACAGAACCTATAAAGTTCTGATTGTACATATACCTGACATAATCAAAATCATCCGGATTTCCCATATTTCGGAAGGGCTGAACCTCACCATAAAAAAGGAACTCATCCCCCGGATTCAATCGTTCGGAGATCAACGAGTCTCTTTGAAAATAACAGACTACCTGCTTATCTTCATCGGGTAAAAACACCCGATATGCGACAGTCTTAGCTTTTTCTTGAGGAGAGTCTGTTACAATACCTCTATAAAGGTTTCTTGTCCCCGAAAAAGTATATTCAGATAAGTGCTGACGATGCGCTGTAGAGAAAGCTCCTATTCCGACAGTTGCTAAAACTACGCCCAAACCAAAGAGCCAGCGTAAAGAAAATCGCCGATCTTTTGGCACAAAGTATGACAAAAGCATAGCCATAGTTCCTGACAGGAAAAAGACTATGCTTATATATTCGTTCTTAAAATAGTACTGAAACAGAATACCTACAATCAGCGAGAGCAAGAGGAAAAGGAATGGTATTTTCGACAATGGATTTCTCATTCCACAGCACCTGTTAAAATACTACATCAAGTCTATTACAGACTTTTCAGTTTATGAATCATTTCTGTCGGGTTGGCATCTGCAAATACAGCATTCCCGGCAACCAGAACATCTGCTCCGGCATCAACCAAGCGTTTTCCCGTTTCCAAATTTACACCACCATCTACTTCGATAAGAGTATGTAACCCTCGTCTTACAATCATATCTTTAAGACAAGACACTTTATCGAGTGTGCGCTCTATAAACTTCTGACCACCAAAGCCCGGATTAACAGACATAAGCAATACCATATCCAAATCCTGAAGTATATCTTCGAGTAAACTAACAGGAGTATGAGGATTTAAAGTAACGGCAGCTTTCATCCCCGCATCGTGTATTGCAGCAATAGTTCGATGCAAGTGTACACAAGCCTCGTAATGCACATTCATCAGATAAGCACCCGCATCCTTTACAACAGGAATATACTGATCGGGGTTTACAATCATCAGATGTACATCCAATGGTTTCTTTGCCATTTTACTGATCTGCTTAATTATCGGAAAACCGAACGAGATATTGGGAACAAATGTTCCGTCCATTACATCACAATGAAACCAATCGGCTTCACTATTGTTTACCATTTCTATATCGGCTTGCAAATTAAGAAAATCAGCTGACAATAATGACGGAGCTATTTTATGGTGCATACTATTGAATTATAAGTTATAAATTTGATGTTATCATCCTTCAAAGCAAAAATACGAAAAAGAGCACAAGTGACAAAAAGAAAAAAGGTACAAACATCAAATGTCTATACCCTTTATTTTTTTCTGAGATATTTATCAATTCACACAAAACTCATTTAGTGATCTTGGCAAAGATTTCTCAGCATAATATGTTCGTGCAAACTGTTTCAGAAAGTCCAGCGTACTTTTGGCAGGTGCGACAACCTCCCCTTCATTATCAACACTTTTGCACAGCTTATGAGTATAGTTTTTTTTCATAGGCAATTTCCTTAAATAAGTTAGTTCTATCTATGAAACGCCATCCTTAAACCTATATTGTTTATGATCTAATATTTAACATTCTAGCTCATACGAGTTTTATAATCCTCGTAACTAAATTCCCTGTAAATTTCCAACTGGTCAGACTTATTCCAAAGAGCAATAGCCGGATGAGATATACCATTAAACATAGTAGTCTTCACGATTGTATAATGAATCATATCTTCGAATATAATCTTATCACCTATAAGAAGAGGTTCATCAAAAGACCATTCTCCAACAAAATCACCACTCAGGCAACTACTTCCTCCCATACGATAAGTTGGCAGTCCTTCTACCGGTTCGTGATATGCACCTCTGATATGCGGTTTGTAAGGCATTTCCAAACAATCGGGCATATGGCATGCAAAAGACACATCGAGTATTGCTGTCTTAATACCCCTGTTCTCTACAATATCTACCACTGTAGAAACTAGAACTCCTGTTTGCCAAGCAAAAGCACTCCCCGGCTCCATGATAATCTCAAGATTGGGATACTTCGATTTAAAAGATTTAAGTAAGCCGATGAGATGTTCCACGTCATAATCTTTTCGAGTCATAAGGTGTCCGCCTCCCATATTAAACCACTTCACCTGCGACAATAAATGCCCAAACTTCTGCTCAATCACTTCCAGTGTTTTCTCTAAGTCATATGACGACGATTCGCACAATGTATGAAAATGCAGTCCTTCTACACCTTCGGGTAACCTGTCCCCCAACTGATCCAAAGAGATACCGAGACGTGAACCCGGAGTAGCCGGATTATATAAATCAGTCTCTACTGTAGAATATTCGGGATTGATACGTAAACCGCAAGATACTTTATGAGAATGCTTCAACGTTTCAGGATAAAACCGATCGAACTGCGATAAAGAGTTGAACGTAATATGACTGCTATAACGCATGAAAAGAGGAAAATTTTCGGGTGTATATGCAGGAGAAAAAGTATGAGCCAAGCTTCCCATTTCTTCATACGCCAATTGCGCTTCATACACAGAACTTGCTGTAGAACATGGTATGTATTCTCTTATAATAGGGAACGATTTCCACATTGCAAACGCCTTGAAAGCTAATATAATATTCACTCCTGCCCTATCTTTTACCGATTTGATAAGACTGAGATTGTTTCTAAGCAATTCTTCTTCCATCACAAAGCAAGGTGACGGTACTTTATTTATTTCTATCATTTTTATTGATTTTTTCGTCAAAAAAATTACAAGTTGCAAAGGTCGTGATTTTATTCTCGATGTTTAAATAATTTACTATAAAAAATTAACCTCGTTCTTTACTATGATTAATCTTCCCTATAAAACAGATCAGCTTTTATTTTACTTTCTTCACATCAATAAAACTTAATACTAAACTATTTACTAATTTTACCTCCTCTTATTATATGATAATTTCAGAATGAAAAAATACAATCTCCCCGATATAAACCGCCGGACAGATACTGCCATACTGGCAAATGGCAATTTCCCTTCCAATCCTTTAGCTTTATCGATACTCAACAACTGCAAGTACCTTGTATGTTGCGACGGAGCAACCAATAATCTGGCAAACACAAGCAGATTACCCGACGCAATAGTTGGCGATTGTGATTCGCTCTCGGAAGAGAACCAAATACGGTTTGCAGATATTATACATAGAATACCCGAACAGGAGACCAACGACCTTACAAAAGCCGTACGATTCTGCTTGAAACAAGGAAGAAAAGAGTTGACGATACTCGGCGCAACAGGCAAACGGGAAGATCATACCATTGCCAATATAAGCCTGCTATGCGAGTATATGAATGATGCCGACGTGGAAATGATTACCAACTACGGTGTATTTAACGGAATAGGCTCCACCTCTCTTTTCGAAAGCTATAAAGGACAGCAAGTCTCTTTGTTCTGCATAGATCAGAGCATTGTAACATCGCACAATCTTTTGTATGCTATCGAAAAGCGGACTTTTACCAACTGGTGGCAAGCCACCCTGAACGAGTCTACAAGCGATGAGTTTAGGATAGAAACAAACGGACGTATGATCGTTTACAGGGCTTTTTGATTACCCCCAAGCGTTAAGCTCCTACCTCACCGATTTCCTTCGCCTTATATGCCATCGCATAAAAACGGATTTGCTTTATCATAGACACAAGCCCGTTGGAGCGTGTAGGCGAAAGGTTTTCTTTCAACCCAATCTTCTCTATAAAGTAAAGATCGGTATTTATAATTTCATCCGGCGTACGGTTCGACAACACCTTTATCAGTAGAGCGATAATGCCTTTTACGATTACGGCATCGCTCTCCGCTTTAAGCACTATTTTACCGTCGATGTAATCTGCCTGCAACCATACACGGCTTTGGCAACCAACAATAAGATTGTCTTCTGTCTTATTCTTATCGTCTAATTTATCCAATGAATTTCCCAATTCTATCAATAATGCGTAACGATCCATCCAATCGTCAAACATCGAAAATTCTTCTATAATCTCGTCTTGAACTTCGTTTATTGTAGCCATTTATTCCCTCTGTTTATTTTTCCTTATATACAACCTCCAGCACTGTTTGTCCTACGGCCTTCAATGTTTCTTTACTGATATTGCGCATATCATCTTTTTGCGTATGCCATGAATGGAAGAACCCATGATCCATATCCTGACGATAATCGATAATATCGATACTCGGTATCTTGCGAATCTGATTTACAGGAACATGATCGTCTGTTACTCCACCCACATCTTTACCAATAAAGAACTTGCCATAACTAAGCAGTCCGGCTGTTCTCCATACTTTTTCAAGTATATCTTCTGCATATTCTTTGGATATTGCTTCTCTATAAAAGGTTGCACCTTCTGCTCCAACCATATCCAATAATATCCCGAATTTAGCTTTATAGTTTGGCACATGCGGATTATTTGCCCAGTACTGAGAGCCTAAACACCATGTTTCTCCTTTAATCAAAGATTTCTCCGCAAAAGCAGGAATGCCATAATCTTCTGCATCAAAAAAGATGATGTCTACTCCCACCTGAGGAGCTTTCGACTGAAGTACTCTTGCTACCTCCATCAATACTCCTACTCCACTGGCGCCGTCATTAGCACCCAGCAGCGGTTTCTTAAGATTAGCCGGATCAGGATCCTGATCTGAGTACGGACGTGTGTCCCAATGGGCAAAAAGTAGCACCCTGTTTTTCTTATCTAAGCCATAAGAGGCTATTATATTGCGGGCATTAAGCTTTGTGCCATCGTATGCCGTTACAACCATCTTCTGCTCCTGCACTTGTGCTCCGAAACGCTTCATTTCAGCTACCAGATAATCGCCGCAAGCAACGTGTTCTTTAGTGTTCGGAACACGGTATCCGAATGCAACTTGTCTGTCTACATAAGCGTATGCGCTATCGGCGTTGAAGTCCGGCGATACTTTCTGATACGAGTCAGCCATCGTATTCGCATTTTGAGTTGTTTTACCACAAGAGCATGCTATAAAAATCAAAGACATGCATGTAATGTATATGTTCTTAATTGCCATCTTATACTAGTTTATTTTACAGAATACAATCTACAAATATAGAGATTTGTTGTGAGGTAGAGGTTTCATTTAAGAGTTTTTTCGATTAGTACCCTCACTACACTAAAACAAGCAAGGCGTCTAACTCCAAAAAGTGACAAAAGTAACACATATCATACTGTTTATATATTGTCACCTTCTGTAAAGATATCCGGGAGGTAAGACTTCGCCACTACTCTCAACCTTAACGAATTTCGGTTTAAGCTCAACTTCCGTGTTTTCATTACTTGCTTCATCACTCTCTACTGTAGAACAATCTGCTATATTTTGTGGCTTGGAGGATATACCGTCTTTTTGCGGATGTAAATCCTTATCTTTTTTGGGGGTGTTTCCTTTCCTTAAATTCTCACGCAACAGATTTAGATTCTCTGCTGTTTTCGGATCACGAACAATAATGGTTAAAGCAGACTGGGAGTTCTCCTCTTCTTTATTGGCTTTACTATCTTGACGAGAAAGTGTAAGTTTTATCGCATGGGTATCAGGGGCATATTCTTTTTGTTTTACGATCTGCGATTTTAGCACCAACTCATCCGGGTTATTTTTATCGGGAACGTATATCGTCTTTGTCTCTGTAAGGGTATAACCTTCCAGTTTCCTTTTTAGTGACTTGCGAGCCAGCATCAGTAGTTTATCATCACGACGGTCTATCGCTTTTTCTATTGCTTCTCTGAATTCGGGCTTTGTATCTTTCCATTCATAAAAAGACTTTCTGCTGATTTTTAATATGCTGCATATCTCCGAGATAGAATAAGTGTCTGCTTCTATCAGTGTAACAATCTTCTCTACTAGTTTTTCTGTGTACTTTGCCATATCTATTATAATAAGTTGTTTATAATAGATAATTATTTAGGAAAGTGATAAATATGTTTTAGATGGATATCTTTTCAATTTTTCTTTTGCCTCCATATAGCATCAGCAATAGATCTGTATCTTCCCCAGAATTTATAATGAGTAAGAGAGAAAAATGAAATTAGCCGTCCGGTGTATTTATTCAAAAGAAAAAGATGTTGAATCCGATAGAAAACAATGAGAAGAATAAAAAAGACGATAAAAGAAAAGACTTTTTCGACAAAAGGATAATGCAAAAAATCGGAAGATAATTTGTTTAACAGATAAGTTGCAAGTGTAGAATAGAATATACTTATAATAACAAAGAGTCCGTGAGCACTTTCTATTGCTCTTTTAGGACAAAGAGACATACATCGCATACAGCTCTCACACTTCAAGAGCCAAAAAGGACGCTTGTTTAAAATTTTAATTGCTTTCACAGGACATTGTTTCACACACAGCTGGCATCCATCACAAGCAGTTGAAGCATAGAATGATTTTGCAAAGGCAAAACGCCCTGCAATATAATATCCTAAAGATATAGGGGATATCAGTATATCTTGAACAATATCCCTGTATGATACAAAAACAGAATTTCCTTCAAATATTCTGTCACAATATTTCTTTACTTTATAAAAATTAGCTTCATGCAAAAATGCCACAGCGTTCTCACTCAATGCGGGATGGATCGACATCCAATTAGACGGCATATCGAAAGGTATTTGTCCTTTAATCTTATACCCTTTCATTTTTAGCATTATTGTTGATACAAAAAATGCGATTCCGGTCAAACCCGGTGTTACTGTTTTACCAATCTTTAGTCCGGCTCTTGTATTCATCAATATAATATCGTTAAAGCCTTTTGGAAATCGGCGAATAAAGTCGAGGGTTATTGGGGGATAGTTGAATCCATGTATTGGTGAAATAATAATTACCAAAGTGTCAGGGTCTATGTCAATACTGTTGTGTCTTGCTGTATCTATATTCTCTAAATTGCATATTATATTCTTCTCGGCAGCAAATTCTCGAATCCAATAGGAAATCCTTTTTGCATTCCCTGTTCCCGAAAAATAATAAATCCTTATTTTTTTATATACAAGCATTCAGTATATCAGATAAGATTATAATTCAAAGATAGTTACAAAAATAATTTTCGCTTCATTTTTCGATATAAATCAATAAAAAAAATAAGGTGACTACTTATGACAATACCCTAAATGAGATTGTCTTATTTACTAATAACAGAGCTCTTAAACTCTGCAAGGGAAACGATATTTAGTCCTATCGTCTTTTCGGATTTGCAATCCGAAAGCTTTTGTATCAAAGGATTTTAAATCCTACAATAAATATTTTCGGATTGCAAATCCGAAAGAACGAAGATTCGAAAGGACGAAGTAATTATACACAAAAAAGCCGTAATTTGAATCAAATTACGGCTTTTTCTATTTTGTAATATCCTACTTATGCATCAATCTTAGCATAAGTTGCATTTTCTTCGATAAACTCACGGCGTGGAGCTACATCTTCACCCATCAGCATAGAGAAAACATGATCGGCTTCAGCAGCATTTTCGATCGTCACCTGACGCAATGTACGGTGCTCAGGATTCATTGTAGTATCCCAAAGCTGCTCGGCATTCATTTCTCCAAGACCTTTATATCGCTGTGTGTGAATAGCATTTTCGTCACCATCCGCATATTTCTCGATAAATGCACGGCGTTGGCGATCGTCCCAGCAATACTCTTCATTTTTACCCTTGCGGCAAAGATAAAGCGGAGGCGTTGCAATATAGATATACCCTTTCTCCAACAGTGCTTTCATATGGCGAAAGAAGAAAGTAAGAATCAGCGTTGCAATGTGGCTTCCGTCCACATCGGCATCGGTCATGATCACCACTTTTTGATAACGAAGCTTTTGGAGGTTCAACTCTTTAGAGTCTTCGTCCGTTCCTATCGTTACGCCCAGTGCTGTATATATATTTTTTATCTCATCACTTTCGAGAACTTTGTGAGGCATAGCTTTCTCCACATTCAGAATCTTACCCCTAAGAGGAAGAATTGCTTGGAACCCACGGTCACGACCTTGTTTTGCTGTACCACCCGCAGAGTCTCCTTCGACAAGGAAAATCTCACATATCGAAGCATCTTTACTCGAACAGTCAGCCAGTTTTCCCGGCAAACCACCACCTGTAAGCGGAGATTTACGTTGTACCAACTCACGGGCTTTACGAGCCGCAGCACGTGCCGTTGCTGCAAGAATAACTTTTTCTACAATGATTTTTGCTTCTTTCGGATGCTCTTCAAGATAAATACCCAAAGCCTCTCCAACAGCCTGATCAACAGCTCCAATAACCTCATTGTTACCAAGCTTAGTCTTTGTCTGTCCTTCAAACTGAGGCTCAGCAACTTTGATAGAAACAACAGCAGTAAGTCCTTCACGGAAGTCATCACCATTAATTTCCACCTTCACTTTCTCAAGCATCTTCGAGTCATCAGCATACTTCTTCAGCGTACGAGACAACCCACGGCGAAATCCCGTAAGGTGTGTACCACCTTCTATGGTGTGTATATTATTTACATACGAATATACGTTCTCATTATAAGATGTATTATATGTCATCGCCACTTCTACCGGTACTCCTTGCTTTTCGGTAACAATGTGTATTACATCTTCTATTAATGCTTCTTTCGACGCATCTATATATCGTACAAATTCTTCCAGCCCTTTTTCAGAGAAGAAAGTATCTGTCTTGAATGTTCCATCTTGTTTTACCTGACGATGATCGACCAACGATAAACGAACTCCGGCATTAAGAAAAGCCAGTTCGCGAAGACGTGACGCCAATGTATCATATTTGTACTCTGTTACTACAAATATAGAATCATCCGGCTTGAAAGTTATAATTGTACCTGTATGATCTGTAGTTCCTATTTTTTCTACACCAGTCAAGGGTTTTCCACAAGAATATTCCTGTACATATACATTCCCTTGTTTGTGTACTTCAGCTTTTAGGTATGTAGACAATGCGTTGACACACGACACCCCTACACCGTGAAGACCTCCTGAAACTTTGTAAGTTCCTTTGTCGAATTTACCTCCGGCATGCAAGACTGTAAGAACGACCTCTAGAGCCGATTTTTTCTCTTTAGCCATTATATCCACCGGGATACCACGACCATTGTCTTGTACTGTTATCGAATTATCCTCGTGTATAGTGACTTTGATATCATCACAATATCCGGCCAATGCCTCGTCAATAGAGTTGTCTACAACTTCATACACAAGATGGTGTAATCCTTTTTCGCTTATATCACCGATATACATCGCGGGTCTTTTCCTTACAGCTTCAAGGCCTTCCAGCACTTGAATATTTTGTGCGGAATAAGATTCGCTTGCAATTTTTTGGTTCTCAGTCATATTTATATTTTGCTATTAAATAGGCGAATAATCGCCTGAGGTTTTGCGTTTGAAAAATCTAACAAATATACAGATTTTTATCCACATAAGCAAGAATAGAAGCCATCGTTTTGCTTGCTTATAAATAAAGAAAAGAATGAAAAAATTAACAATTTTATTTATATAAAAACATGCAAAAGCCAATAAAATTCTGATTGCTTTTGTTTTCTTTGTATTCTTCGATATGTCCAATAAATAAATTTAACCGAATACGATGAAAAAACAATTCGCATTTCTATTTTTTATTTTAAGCATCCTCTTTTCTATAACAAGTTGCTCTGATAAAGACAATGAAATAGAAGAGACACTCAGTCTATCAAAAAGTCAATTATTTTTTAAAGTTTCAACTGAAAAACAAAGCATTACGATCAAATCAAATACCAAGTGGGAAATTGACAAGAATATTCCCTTATGGTGTACTGTGAGCCCCATGTCGGGAAAGGGAGATGTAACGATCACTGTAGAAGCCAAAGAAAATACACAAGAGGTTACGCTTACAACACAGTTACTTATAAAAACCAAAACAAAAATACAAAAAGTAAGTATACAACAAGAAGCTGCTCCGCCGGCACCTCTCGAAGGGTACTATTTCCCGCTACTGACTATCAATACTAAAAACGGCACACCAATTATATCGAAGGATGACTATATGGACGCAACCATAAAGATAGAATCAAGGGATAATAAAGGGGTTATAAAAGAGAAGCTAATGGAAGCTGACACCGAAATAAAAGGTCGTGGAAACAGTACGTGGGGAATGGAAAAGAAACCTTACAAACTGAAACTAAAAGAATCGGCGCAAGTATTGGGCATGCCTAAAAACAAACATTGGGTGTTGCTTGCCAATTACTCGGATAAGACATTGATGCGAAACGAGCTAGCGTTCGAAATCAGCCGTCGTATGGGATTTGCTTGGACTCCACGCATGCAGTATGTGGATGTTTTGCTTAATGGAGAATATATTGGAAATTACATGCTTGGAGAACATATACGCGTAGACAAAAACAGGGTTAATATCCCCGAATTGAAAGCAACAGATACAGATATTACAGGAGGATATCTGCTCGAAATAGATGAGCGAAAAGGAGAACCTGTATGGTTTGAAACACTAGAAGCAAAAATGACATTCTGTGTAAACACGCCGGAAGACATACCCGCTGATCAAAAAGAATATATATCAAGCTATATCCAAAATATAGAAAACATCATATACGGAAAAGATGATGTAAACCCTGTAGAAGAATTACCGAAGTATTTGGATATGCAATCATTCATTGATTATTTATTACTAAACGAATTATCGAAAAACGTTGATGGCAACCTACGCCTAAGTACATTCGTCTATAAAAACAGAGGCGACGATAAGCTATATTTCGGACCGGTATGGGATTATGATATTGCTTTTGGGAATGTAAATTATGACAACTGTGATATGATATCAGAATGGCACGCACGTACAAGAGCTCCTTGGTATCAACAATTTTTCTCTCATCCCGAATTTGAAAATATGGTAAAAGACAGATGGAACGAATTACGCGGAAATGAATTAAGTGACGCAAATATAAATACGTTTATTGATAACATGGCTGGAAAAATAAATGTATCTCAATATTATAATTTTCAGAAATGGCCAATACTTAATATGCAGGTCTGGCCTAACCCTATTGTGACTGGAAGTTATCAAGGTGAAGTCAATTATCTTAAAACATGGATAAAAAACAGATTAAGTTGGATGGATCCACAGTTAAAGTAATTAATACGGCATATTATAAACTAAAAAAGAGAAGAGGGAATCCCTTTTCTCTTTTTAGTTGGATATTGATTAGCAAGCGTCTACCATTTTTTCATAAACCTGTTTATGATTTTCTTCAAACTAAGGATGCATTTATATTCCTTGTATTTTTTATCTGATATAAAGCCATATTTATGCTGTATCATATAATAATCGGAATAAAAATCGAAATAAGAAGACGATATGCCACCTAATCTGAAGTTAGAAATCACGACATCCACTTCTTCGAGCTTTACACCTTTACTTACACATCTACAAATAAAGTCATAATCAGCCAAGACCTTTATAGAAAGATCAAATGCTCCGTATTTATTGTAAACTTCTTTAGATACAAAAAATGTAGAGTGAGGCAGTACACTCTCCGATATAAACGAAGCTCCACGGCGTTGTACATTAAAAATCTTATCGTCTTTCCACACGCGCTCTATACCGTATATCATAGAATTGCTCTGATCTACCACTCCGTCAGAAAACTTGTTCCACATAACTTCGAGGGTATTATCCTCATACCAATCATCAGAGTTGGTTATCCCTATCAACTTTCCAGTAGCAAGAGATATTCCTTTATTCATCGCATCATAAACACCTTTGTCGGGTTCACTAACGATGCGTACAGTAACTCCTTTCTTTCCGAAGGCTGGGATATAACTCTCTATTTTATCCAGAGTTTGGTCTTTAGATACCGCATCGATGATGATATATTCAAAGTCAGAGAAGGTTTGTCTTAACAAGGCTTCAATTGTTCCTTGTAATGTATTTTCAGAATTGTATGTTGGTGTTATTATAGATATTCTTGGCATATCTAAATTATTTTATTTAAATCTACGGGCAAAGATACATTTTTTATAAGTGCATTCATTTTTCTATATATAAAAAGAGAATTTGAAATTCTTAAAAAATCTTTAGCCCCTATTCTTTTAACATTACAAAAAAAACAATTGTGTCACAAAGACGTTTTAAGTATACAATAAGAATATGTTTGTATACATCATGTGGATAATAAATGCTCTATTTATATTTTAAGTTTCAATAGAATTAGCAAACTTGCTAAAACATGAATAATGAAAAACAAATTATTTGTATACACCAGTATACTACTCTTCATTGCCCTGATATCTAAAGCATGCAATGAGAACCAAAATGGAACAGGTACTTGCCTTACAATATCTGCTAAAAACATTAACAATAAATCACTTATAAGTGGTGGACAATATCAGATTCTAAATGTTAATAATCAAGTTGTAGGCACATATATACTTACATCCGGAACAATGAATATCACAAATCTAGCTATAGGGAAATATGTGATAGAAGAAATAAGTTCTCCAGATAACTATGATGCCAGCCAAAAACGAATAGAAATTATTCTAAAGTACTCTTGTATCGAAGCTACATTCTCGTATATAGATTCTAAATTGAAAGAAATACCGGAAGAGCAGACCTTGCAATTCATAAATTATCAAGGGCTTATAAACTTAGGGGAATATAATGCTGTGCGTATTGGAGAATATTACTGGATCGATAGGAATTTTACTCATACAATAAAAAAAGGGAATGGCTTCGAAAATGACGTACCTATCACTCAAAATATCTTAAATAGATATCTTGAACGTGTGCGCATCGATCCCCAATATTATCAATTATCGAATATAACCAATTTTGAAAAATACTATGGAAGATATTACAGCTATCCGAGTATAGAATATATGAATAAGTACTGCTTTATGGCTGACGAGAATGGCAATAAGATTGAAGGTTGGAGGTTACCTTTTCCTGCCGATTACAGGCAATTATTTGCTATGTCGCCATTTAATACATCGCATGATGCTACTCATACAAATCTTAACGAAAGAGATGTACGTTTCGCATTAAGTAGCATGAATGGAGAGAATCCATTAGCCTTTAATATCTATCAAGGAAATAATAGCCCATATAAAGTTTATTGGTTCGAAAAATCAACAAATATATATGGTTTCAATATGATGCCCGGAGGAGCCCGTCTAAATGGAAATGGTAGATGGTGTAATGGCTTGGGACCTAATGGCGGCTGCTATGATGATGGTCTAAGAGGTGATATCTATCATCTATTTTATACTGTATATTTATCTGTACAAAACACAAATAATACTCTTGGGTATGTAGGCATACATGATTATATAACTAGCAAAGAGTATGAATCATATCACTATCTCAATGTACGTTGGTGCAGGCCATTAACAGATATAGAGCTAGGATATAAATTGTATATCAATAAGGACAAAACAGACATAAAAAAATTAGGACTTAAAGACTCGCCACCGGAAGGATATATAGAATTACCTCGCGGTTATACTCGTGGATTTTATGTACAATATATATTGAACGATCCTAATACCAAATTAACGGTATCTGATATTATCAACTACGCAAAAAGTGTTCAGGACAATTATATTTACGAAAACCGTAACAATCTGAATGTGATTTTGTAAAAAAGACATATTGTATACATCATTTTATCTTTTGTAAACAAAAAAGGAGAGCTATGATAGGCTCTCCTTTTCTTATGCTGTCTGATATGTATTTGTATCTTCCTATTATCCTTTTTATGCTTGGATTGTATCAATAGCAAAAGTCCGTATACAATTAGATGTATACGGACTTTGCGTTTAAAACGGC
>ERZ778028.719-NODE-719-length-55656-cov-9.125879_pt1 | contig 55656 bp, 52 predicted proteins | sample MGYA00375758_ERZ778028 | MGnify/ENA primary metagenome ERZ778028 (study PRJEB29350, sample SAMN05389828) | bioreactor metagenome | isolation source: Thiocyanate bioreactor | place: South Africa: University of Cape Town | collected 2014-03-17 ...
GCGCGCCGACGGAGAGCCAGTACTGGGCGCGCTCCGAGTTCACCTCGATGAACGACGGCTCCTCGGTGGGGTGGTACTTCCCGATCTCCTCGATGACGCGGCCGTCGCGCTTGGTGCGCGAGTCGGCGACGACGATGCGGTAGTACGGGGCGCGGATCTTGCCGAGCCGCTTGAGTCGGATCTTGACAGCCAAGAGTTCTCCAGATTGGGACGCGTGTTCGTGTGCCGCTCGTCGGGCGAGTGGGGTGCGCGCCCGGCGGGGAAGCCGGTCGGCTCGAGCGGTCGGATAGAGGGTCGGACCGCGCGGGCCGAGGACCCATTCTGCCAGAATCCGGGGCCGCCCGCGAACCCGATCCGGTCGCCGTCGCGCCCGGGGCGGTCAGGCGTTCTTCTCGTCCCGCCAGGCGAGGTAGTCGGCGAGATCGTGCGGGACGTAGTCGGGACCGTCGGCGCCGATCGTCACGAGCCGGACCCCTCTGGCATGCACCGCGTCGAGCAGCTCGCGGTCGAACCGCTCGAACGCCCACCGCCCGATCGAGAGCTCGATCTCGCCGATGTCCCGGCCGACCTCGTCGCACCGGGCCTCGAGCACGTCGAGCTTCCGGTCGAACTCCTCGACGTCGAGCATGGTGTGCCAGATGTCGGCGTGCCGGGCGACCAGGCGCAGCGTCTTCCGCTCCCCGCTGCCGCCGATCAGGATGGGGACGTGCCGGGTCGCGGGCGGGTTGAGCCGCTCGAACCGCGACTCGATGCGCGGCAGCGCCGCCGCCAGATCGTCGAGGCGCGAGCCGGCACTGCCGAACTCGTACCCGTACTCCCGGTAGTCGCGCTCGAACCAGCCCGAGCCGATGCCGAGCACGACCCGTCCGGTGCCGCCCTTCGCGCTGATGTGGTCGACGGTGCGGACCATGTCCGCCAGCAGCTCCGGGTTCCGGTAGGAGTTGCAGGTCACCAGCGGGCCGAACTCGATGCGCTCGGTCTGCTCCGCCCAGGCGGAGAGCATGGTCCAGCACTCGAAGTGGGCGCCGTCGGGATCGCCGGTGAGCGGGCTGAAGTGGTCCCAGTTGAAGACGACGTCCGCCCCGGCGTCCTCCGTGCGCAGCACCGCGTCGCGGATGGCGGAGTAGGACGGCGCGTGCTGCGGGAGCAGCTGGACGCCGATGCGGACCGGGCGCCCGCTCACGCCCGGCCCCGGGCCTCGGCGAGCCGCGGCGGGGCGAGCACCGTCTGCAGCGCGATGCCGATGCCGAGCAGCCGCGCGTCGTGGTCGACGCGGCCGATGAGCGAGACGCCGACCGGCAGGCCGCTGCGCTCGCCGAGCCCGGTCGGCACCGCCGCGACCGGTGAGCCGGTGCCGTTCCAGGTCGCCGTGAAGCAGGTGAGCGGATCCTCGCCGCCGATGCCCGCGCCGGCCTCGTAGCCGTGCCCGCGCACGCCGGGGCCCGAGGCGGTGGTCGGCTCGAGGATCGCGTCGACGCCGTTGGCCGCGAACCAGTCGTCCCAGCCCGCCGCGACGCCGAGCCGGCGCTGCTGGGCGGAGAAGTAGGCGTCGCCGGGGATCCGGGCCGAGCCCGGCGCGAGGAACTCGAGGGTGCTCGGCCGGTACCGGTCCGCGAGCCCGGCGTACTCCGCGTGCGCGTGCTGCGTCTCCGCGAGCAGGATGGCGTGGTAGTCGGAGCGCGCGAGGTCCGGCGGCGCGGCGAGCTCGACGACCTCGGCGCCGAGGGACTCCAGGGTGGCCCTGGCCGTCGCGATCCCGTCCAGGATGTCGGGGTCGATCGGGATGCCGACCGCCGAGGGCCGGTCGGTGAGCGCGATGCGGACGCCGCGCAGGTCCGGCAGCGTCTCGGCGACGATCGGGAGGCGGCCCGCGACGCCCCACGGGTCGCGGCGCCGCGGCGCCGCGCTCAGCGTCGCCAGGGCGATCGCGCAGTCCGCGAGCGTGACCGCCATCGGGCCGAGGTGGTCCAGCGTGTAGCCGCACGGGATCAGGCCGTCGGTCGGCACCCGCCCGAAGGAGGCCTTGAACGAGGAGACGCCGCAGAACGCCGCCGGCACCCGCAGCGAGGCCGCGGTGTCGGTGCCGAGCGCGAGCGGCACCATGCCGGTGGCGAGCGCCGCGGCGGAGCCGCCGCTCGACCCGCCCGGGGAGCGGGCCGGGTCCCAGGGGTTGCCGACCTGGTCGGTCGTGCCGCCGCAGCCGAACTCGTGGGTGTGCGTCTTGCCGACGAAGACCGCGCCGGCCGCGGCGAGCGCGGCCCAGCCGGCGCTGTCGGCCGCGGCGACGCGGCCCTCGCGCACCCGGCTCGAGGCCGTGAGCGGCTGTCCGGCGACCGCGATGAGGTCCTTGACGGCGACCGGGACGCCGAGCAGCGGGGACGGGTCGCCGGCGGCGATCCGCCGATCGGCCTCGGCGGCCTGCGCGAGCGTCGTCCGGGGGTCGAGGCTCACCCAGGCGTTGATCGCCCCGGGAGCCCCGTCGAAGCTCGGTGCACCGCCGTTGCGCGCCTCGACCCGGGCGAGCACCTCCTCGGCGAGACCCACCGCGGTCGTCGTCCCGTCCCGCAGCGCGGCGGCGATGCCGCGGATGCCCGAGTCGAGGACGTGGTGGTGCAGCTGGACATCGTCGGCCATGCCGACAGGCTATCGGCTCACCGGCCGAGGAACTTCTGCAGCGCCGCGAGCTCCTGCTCGCTCGGGCCCTGCTGCGCCGCGTCCGGCTGCGGGGCGCCGAGGCCGAAGCCCGATCCCCCGGAGCCGCCGGGCTTGACCCCGGCGGCGAGCGCGGCGTTCTCCGCGGCCCGCTTCGCCGGGTTCCCCGACTTCGAGCCCTTCTTGGCCCGGCCCTTCGAGGCGCCCGGAGCCCCGCCGATCCGCATGCCGGGGGTGACGCCCGGGATCTGCGGCATCTGGCCCTTGGCGACCGACTTCATCATCTTCGCGGCCTGCTCGAAGCGGGTCATCAGCTGGTTGACCTCGGTGACGGTCGTGCCGGAGCCCCGCGCGATCCGCAGCCGGCGCGAGCCGTTCAGCACCCGCGGCTGGCGGCGCTCGGTCGGCGTCATGGAGCGGATGATCGCCTCGGTGCGGTCGATCTCGCCCTCGTCGAAGTTGTCGATCGCCTCGCGCATGCCCTTGCCGCCGGGCAGCATGCCGAGCATCGACTTCAGCGAGCCCATCTTCTTGACCTGCTGCAGCTGGTCGAGGAAGTCCTCGAGGGTGAACTGGTCCTTCGCGAGCTTCTCGGCGACCTTGCGCGCCTCGTCCTCGTCGAAGGCCTTCTGGGCCTGCTCGATGAGGGAGAGGATGTCGCCGAGGTCGAGGATGCGGCTCGCCATCCGGTCCGGGTGGAACGGCTCGAAGTCGTCGAGGCGCTCGCCGATCGAGGCGAACATGATCGGCCGCCCGGTCACGTGCGCGACCGAGAGGGCCGCGCCGCCGCGGGCGTCGCCGTCGAGCTTGGTGAGCACGACGCCGGTGAAGTCGACGCCCTCCTGGAAGGCCTTCGCCGTCGCGACCGCGTCCTGGCCGATCATCGCGTCGATGACGAACAGCACCTCGTCGGGCTCGACGGCCCGCCGGATGTCGGCGGCCTGCCGCATGAGCTCGGCGTCGACGCCGAGGCGGCCGGCGGTGTCGACGATGACCGTGTCGTAGAGCCGGCGCTCGGCCTCCGCGACGCCGTCCTTCGCGACCCGGACCGGGTCCCCCACCCCGTTGCCGGGCTCCGGCGCCCAGACCGGGACGCCGGCCTGCTCGCCGACCACCTGGAGCTGGTTCACGGCGTTCGGCCGCTGCAGGTCGGCGGCGACCAGCAGCGGGGTGTGCCCCTCGCCCTTGAGCCACTTCGCGAGCTTGCCGGCGAGGGTCGTCTTGCCGGCGCCCTGCAGGCCGGCGAGCATGATGACGGTCGGCGGCTTCTTGGCGAACTCGAGCCGGCGCTGCCGGCCGCCGAGGATGCCGACCAGCTCCTCGTTGACGATCTGCACGACCTGCTGCGCGGGGTTCAGCGCCCGGTTGACCTCGTCGGAGAGCGCGCGCTCCCGGACGGTGCCGGTGAACTCCTTGACGACGTCGAGCGCGACGTCGGCGTCGAGCAGCGCGCGGCGGATCTCGCGGACGGTCGCGTCGACGTCGGCCGGGCTCAGCCGTCCCTTGGTGCGCAGGTGCCGGAAGGTGTCGCTGAGCCGGTCGGTGAGACTGCCGAACATCGCCATGGTCCGGCGATTCTACCCGGCGCCCCACCCGTCCCCCACGCCGCCTGCCGCCCTCTTCGCCCGGAACGGCGGGTGCTTGCGCCCGGATCGCCGCGTCTCCGGGCGAACGCCCGGGTGCGGGGATGCGGGACCGCGCCGGACGGCGTTCTCCTGCGCGTCGCACGGCTGCCGCACGGACTGCGGGGAGAGACTGTCGGACGTGAGCCGACGACTTCCGATGGCGCTGGCGGTGCTCCTGCTCGCGAGCGTCGCCCTGGCCGGCTGCTTCCCGCAGGAGCCCGCACCGGTGCCGCGGCCCTCGACGTCCTCGGCGGCGCCGACGACCCCGGAGCCCTCGCCCGCCCCGACGCCGACGGGCGCCCCGACCCCGACCGAGACGCCCGGTCCCGGCGCGCTCGACCCCGACTCGATCGCCGAGGCCGTCATCAGCCGGGACGCCGCAGGGCTCGTCGCGCAGCTCGGGGATCCGATCCACGTGATCGACACGCTGAACGCGACCGACGCGGTGAAGCCCGCCGCCGAGGCGCAGGCGAACCTCATCGCCGTCATCGACGTCGGGGAGAACTTCAAGCCCGGCCAGGCCGGCGACTACGAGCTCCTCGCCGCCTCGGCGCACCCGGAGTTCGGGGCCCCCGACGCGGTCGTGCTGGTCGGCTCGCTCGGCTCGACGCTGTCCTTCCTGCCCGGCGCGTTCCTCCGGCTCACGCCCTGACCGACGGCCCGCGCAGCGCCGTGTACAGCTCGGCCCAGGTCCGGCGGTCGACGTCGTAGGGGGCGCTGAAGGTGACTCGCTCGGAGAGGTCGCCGTAGCGCTCGCGCAGCTGCGCCGCGACCTGCTCGGGCGAGCCGACGCAGGCGAACTCGCGGAGCATCGCCTCGTCGACGATCGAGCCGATCTCCGACCACTCGCCACGCCGCACGGCGGCGTTCAGCCGCTCCCCCTTCGCCCCCCAGCCGTGCACCTCGAGCACCGGGAGATAGGAGGGCGTCGAGCCGTAGAACGCGATCTGCCTGGCGACCGCCGACGACGCGGCGCGCAGCTCCGCCTCGTCGCGCCCGAGGACGACGAAGACGGGGAAGGCGATGCCGGGCACCGCGCGCCCGGCGGCCTCGGCACCCCGGCGGAGCGCCGGCAGCGTCACCTGCTCGACGTAGGCGCGCGTGGTGAACGGGTGCGCGACGAGCCCGTCGGCGACCTCGCCGGTGACCTCCGTCATCCGCTCGCCCACCGCGGCGAGCCAGAGCGGCGGGTTCCCGTGGGGGTTCGGTCCCGGGTCGAAGACCGGGTTCATCAGCGTGTGCGTGTAGAACTCGCCGCGGAACCGCGGCCGCTCCCCGGACGCGAACGAGCCCCAGATCTCCCGCACCGCGGCGACGAACTCCCGCATCCGCGCGGCCGGACGGCTCCACGGCATCGAGAACCGCTGCTCGATGTGGGGCTGCACCTGGGAGCCGAGACCGAGGATGAGGCGGCCGCCGGAGAGCTCCTGGATGTCGTTCGCGGCGACCGCCACGGTCATCGGGTTCCGCGAGAACGCGACGGTGATCGCGCTGAACAGCGCGACGCGCTCGGTCGCCTGCGCCGCGAGCGTCAGGGAGACGAAGGAGTCGTGCTTGGTCTCGGTGAGGATGACGCCGTCGGCGCCGAGCTCCTCCGCCTGGCGCGCGTGGGCGGCGGTGTTCAGCAGGCTCGCGGAGAGGTCCCCGCCGGCGTCGATCGCGAACGTCATGCGGCCAGTCTCCCAGCTTCCGGCTAGCCTCGACGGCATGGCGCTCATCGTGGAGTTCGACGGCAGGACCCCCCGGATCGACCCGACCGCCTGGGTCGCCCCGAACGCGACGCTGATCGGCGACGTGACGATCGGCCCCGGCGCCTCGGTCTGGTACGGCACGGTGCTGCGCGGGGACATGGACCGCATCGTGCTCGGCGCGGGCTCGAACCTGCAGGACAACGTCGTGGTGCACACCGACTGGGGCGTCCCGGCGATCGTCGGCGAGAACGTCGGCGTCGGCCATGCCGCGATCGTGCACGGCGCGACGGTCGGCGATGGCTGCCTCATCGGCATGGGGGCGAAGCTGCTCAACGGCTCGACGGTCGGTGCCGGGGCGTTCGTCGCGGCCGGCGCGCTGCTGCTCGAGGGCCAGGAGATCCCAGCCGGCCACGTCGCGATGGGGGTGCCTGCCAAGGACCGCGGCCCGATGGAGGCGGCGATGGCGGAGCGGGTGCGGTCGAACGCGTTCGGCTACCAGGAGCTCGCGGCCAGATACCGCGACGCCGGGAGCTGAGCTGCCCGCGGCGCGCAGGGCCCTGGGAGCATCGGGTCCCGCCGAACGCGCCTCAGAGGGTGAGCAGCACCTTGGTGGCGCGGCGCTCGTCCATCGCCCGGTACCCCTCGGCCGCCTGCTCGATCGGGAGGGCGAGGTCGAAGACGACGCCGGGGTCGATGCGGTCGGTCATGATCAGGTCGATCAGCTCCGGCAGGAACCGCCGGACCGGGGCGGGCCCGCCGAGCAGGCTCACGGTGGCGAAGAACAGGTCGTGGCCGTCGAGCTCCACCCCGTGGGAGACGCCGACGAAGCCGACGTGCCCGCCGGGACGCGTCGCCCCGATGGCCTGCAGCATCGACTCCTGGGTGCCCACCGCCTCGACGGTCGAGTGGGCGCCGTACCCGCCGGTGAGCTCCCTGATCCTCGCCACGCCCTCATCGCCGCGCTCCTCGACGATGTCGGTGGCGCCGAAGCGGCGCGCCAGCGCCTGCCGATCGGGGTGGCGGGACATCGCGATGATCCGCTCGGCGCCGAGCCGCTCGGCCGCGAGGATCGCCAGCAGCCCGACGGCGCCGTCCCCGACCACCGCGACCGTCCTGCCGGGCCCCGCCTGGGCCGCGACGGCGGCGAACCAGCCGGTGCCGAGCACGTCGGACGCGGCGAGCAGGCTGCGCAGCTGCTCGGGGGTCGGATCTCCCGGGACCTTGACGAGCGTGCCGTCGGCGAGCGGGATGCGGGCCCGGTCCGACTGGGTGCCGATCGAGCCCATCATCACCTGGTGGGCGCAGCGCGACTGGAAGCCCGCCCGGCAGATCTCGCAGGTGTTGTCGGAGGCGACGAACGAGCCGACGACGAGGTCGCCGACCCGGAGGTCGCGCACCTCGGCGCCGAGCTCCTCCACGATCCCGACGTACTCGTGGCCCATCCGCATCGGCCGCCTCAGCCGCTCGAGGCCGCGGTAGGGCCACAGGTCGGAGCCGCAGATGCAGGTGGCGGTGACGCGGATGATCGCGTCGGTCGGCTCGACGATCGTCGGCGGCTCGACCTCCTCGACCCGGACGTCTCCGGGGGCGTGCATCACGACGGCGCGCATGGGGCTCCTCAGGCTCTCGGTCCGCTCGGTCGGCCGACCCCCTCCATCATGCTCCGTGCCGGCGCCCGGACCCTGATGAGCGGGACCGGACCGGTCCTCGATGTCGGAGGCCGGTTGCAGGATTCGAACATGTGTTCGAACATGGTGCGATGAGCGCCCCGACCGCCGGTCGGCTCGCGGTCCCGCAGCGGGCCGACGAGCTCGCCCGGCTGCGCGATCGGATCGAGCGCATCGAGCGGACGACCCGGATCGGCTCCGACGCCCGGGTGCTGCCGGCGCCGCCGGACCTCGCCGCGCTGCTGCCGGGCGGCGGACTGCGGACCGGAGCGGCCTACGCGCTCGGGCGGTCGATGCCGCTGCTGACCAGGCTGCTCGCCGAGCCCTCCCGCGCCGGCGCCTGGTGCGCGGTGGTCGGGATCCCCGAGCTTGGCGCCGAGGCCGCCGCCGAGGCGGGCGTCGACCTCGCCCGCCTCGTCCTGATCCCGCACCCCGGCGAGCGCTGGCTCGGCGTCGTCGCCGCTGCGGCGGAGGTGATGGGCGTCGTCGCGGTGCGGCCCGGATGGCGGGTGCGCGACGCCGAGGCCGCCCGCCTCGCCGCCCGGCTGCGCGAGCGGGAGGCCGTGCTCCTCGCGCAGGGGCCGTGGCCGCACCCCGAGGCCGCGATCGAGGTCGAGGACGCGCGATGGTCTGGGCTCGGCGAGGGGCACGGCCGCCTGGAGGGCTGCGAGGCGACCGTGGTCGTCGCGTCGCGGCGAACGACGACGCCACGACGGGGGCGCATCCTGCTCGCGGGATCTCCGGCGCCCGGCGGCGCGGGCCCGGCCGTCGGAGCCGGCTCGTCGGTCCTCGGAGCCGGCTCGTCGGTCGGCGAGCCGGACAGCCGGCATCGTGAGCGGATCGAGGCCTCGGCATCCCTGCTCCGGGCGGTCGGCTGATGGACCGGCACCTGGTGCTCTGGTTCCCGGACTGGCCGATCGCGGCGCTGGTCCGGAGCCGGGAGCTGCGCGCTCCCGGCGACGCCCCGATCGCGATCGTCGCCCGGAACGCGATCGTCGCCTGCTCCGCCGCCGCCCGCCGCGAGGGCGTCCGCCGCGGGATGCGTCGCCGCGACGCGCAGGGGCGCTGCCCCGCGCTGCGGCTCGCGACCGACGATCCCTCCCGTGACGCGCGCGAGTTCCTGCCCGTCGCCGACCGGATCGAGCAGCTCGCCCCCGGGCTGCAGCTCATCCGGCCCGGCCTCTGCTGCCTGCGGATCCGCGGGCCGGCGCGGTACTACGGCGGCGAGGCGCCCGCCGCGATCACGCTCGCCCGGGTCCTGCGCGGCGAGGGCCTGGAGGTCCGGGCGGGCGTCGCCGACGGCCGGTTCGCCGCGGAGCAGGCGGCTCGGCTCGCGGAGGACGTCCGGATCGTCCCCGAGGACGGCTCGGCGGCGTTCCTCGCACCGCTGCCGATCGCCGCCCTCGACGACGAGGCCCTCGCCGGCCTGCTCGAGCAGCTCGGCGTGCGGACCCTCGGCGAGTTCGCCGCGCTCGAGCCGGCGGCGGTGCTCGACCGCTTCGGACCGGACGGGGCGCTCCGCCACGCGCTCGCCGGCGGAGCGGACGGACGGCGGTTCGAGGCGCGGACCGCTTCGCCGGACCATGCCGCGGAGATCTCGTTCGAGCCGCCGCTCGCGCTCGCCGACCAGGTCGCCTTCGCGGTGCGAGTCACGGCGGAGCGGTTCGTCACCGGGCTCGCCCGGACGGGGCTCGCCTGCACCGAGCTGCGGGTCGAGCTCTCCGGGGCGGACGGCGACGGCGACGAGCGCGTCTGGGCGCATCCCGCGTCCTTCGACGCGGCCGCGGTCGTCGACCGGGTGCGCTGGCAGCTCGAGGCCGGCGGCGGCGCGGCGGACCCCCGTGGGCGGACGGCGCTCCGCGGCGGGGTCGCCGCGGTGCGCCCCGCACCGGAGGCGGTCGGGGCGATCGCCGCGCACGAGCCGGGACTGTTCGGCCACGGCACCGACGAGCGGGTGGCGCATGTCCTGTCGCGGGTGCAGGCGATGCTCGGCCATCGCGGGGTGCTCACCGCCTCGATCGGCGGCGGTCGGCGGCTCGCGGACCGGACGACGCTCACCCCGTGGGGCGACCGGCCGCCGCGCCGCGTCGTCGACGCGCCCTGGCCGGGGAGCCTCCCGGCGCCGCACCCGACGAGCGTCTACCCGGAGCCGGTCCCGGTCGCGATCGAGACCGGGCGGGGCGAGCCGGTCCGGGTCGGGGGGCGCGGCGCGCTCATCGCCGATCCGGTCTGGATCGCGTTGCCGGAGCGGCTCGCGTCGGCGACGGCCGGCACCGTCGTCCTCGTCGCCGGAGCCGGGCCGAGCGGCCGGGCACGGCGGCGGATCGCGGCGTGGGCGGGCCCGTGGCCGCTCGTCGAGCGCGGCTGGGACGCCGCAGGGAGCCGGCACGGCCACCGCTTCCAGGTGGTCGACGAGGCGGGCGGGGTCTGGGCGCTGCTGCTGGAGGGCGACGAGTGGGTCGCAGAGGGGCGGTACGACTGATGGGCTTCCACAACCCGGCGATGCCCTGGTCGGAGCTCGTCGAGACCCTCGCCGGTCGGCCCCCCGCCGGCTCGCGGGCCGACAGCGACCGGGTCGAGCGGCCGCGCACCTCTCGGCGGAGGCCCTACGTCGCGCCCTCGATCGTGCGGCCCGAGGACGCGGTGCCCTACGCGGAGCTGCACGCGCACTCGTCGTTCTCCTTCCTCGACGGCGCCTCGGGGCCGGCGGAGCTGGTGGAGGAGGCGGAGCGGCTCGGGCTCGCCGCGCTCGCGCTGACGGACCACGACGGGTACTACGGGGTCGCGCGCTTCGCCGAGGCGGCCGAGGCGACGGGGGTCGCGACGGTGTTCGGCGCGGAGCTGAGCCTCGGCTGGTCCCTGGGCGAGCGGAGCGCGACGGAGGACGTGCTCCGCACCGGGGTCGCGGACCCGACCGGCGAGCACCTGCTGCTGCTCGCGCGCGGACCGGACGGCTACCACGGGATCTCGCGCACGATCACCGCCGCCCAGCTCCGCGGAGGCGAGAAGGGACGGCCGGCCTACGACCTCGACGAGCTCGCCGCGCTGCGCGGGGACGTCGTCGCGCTCACCGGCTGCCGGAAGGGCGCCGTGCGGCGCGCGCTCGAGACCGGCGGCGTCGATGCCGCCGCAGGGACGCTCGACCGGCTCGTCGAGCTGTTCGGACGGGACGGCGTGCTCGTCGAGCTCACCGACCACGGCGATCCGACCGACAGCCGGCGCAACGACCTCCTCGCCGAGCTCGCCGCGGTGCGGGCGCTCCCGGTCGTCGCGACGAACGCCGTGCACTACGCCCGACCGGAGCAGGCGCGGCTCGCCGAGGCGATCGCCGCGGTGCGGGCGAACCGCTCCCTCGACGACCTCGACGGCTGGCTGCCCGCGCACGACGGCGCGCACCTGCGCTCCGGCGCCGAGATGCGGGCGCGGTTCCGCCGCTACCCTGGCGCGGTCGAGCGGACCGTCGAGGTCGCGCGCGAGCTCGCCTTCCCGCTCCGCAAGCACAAGCCGGCGCTGCCGCGCTGGGACGACCCGGACGGCCTCACGCCGATGGCCCGCCTCCGGAAGCTGGTCCGGGACGCCGTGCCCGAGAAGTACCCGAAGCTCGACGCCAATGGCCGGGCGCGGATCGAGCGGGAGCTCGAGGTCATCGAGCGGAAGGACTTCCCCGGCTACTTCCTCATCGTGCACGACATCGTGCAGGAGGCGAAGCGGCTCGGCATCCTCTGCCAGGGGCGCGGCAGCGCGGCGGCGAGCGTGGTCTGCTATCTGCTCGGGATCACCGCGATCGACGCGATCGACTACGACCTCCCCTTCGAGCGGTTCATCTCGACCTTCCGCGAGGAGGAGCCGGACATCGACGTCGACTTCGACTCGGAGCGCCGCGAGGAGATCATCAGGTACGTCTTCGGCAAGTACGGCCGGGAGCGCGCCGCGCAGGTCTGCAACGTGATCCAGTACCGGCCGAAGAACGCGATCCGGGACATGGCCCGGGCGCTCGGCTACTCGCCGGGCCAGCAGGACGCCTTCGCGAAGGAGGTCGAGCGCGGCGAGGTGACGCTCCGCGACGTCGTCCCCGAGCAGGTGCTCGAGTACACCGGCGCGCTGCTCAAGGCCCCGCGGCATCTCGGCATCCACTCCGGCGGCATGGTGCTCACCGATCGGCCGGTCGGCGAGGTCGTGCCGATCGAGCACGCGCGGATGCCGGGCCGCACCGTCATCCAGTGGGACAAGGACGACGCCGAGGGCATGGGGCTCGTGAAGTTCGACCTGCTCGGCCTGGGCATGCTCGCGGCGCTGCAGCGCACCTTCGCGTTCGTCGCCGCGTCGACCGGCGAGCGATGGGACCTCGAATCGATCCCGAAGGAGGAGGCCGCCGTCTACGACATGCTCTGCCGCGCCGACGCGATCGGCGTCTTCCAGGTCGAGTCCCGCGCGCAGCTGAGCCTGCTCCCCCGGCTCCAGCCCCGCGAGTTCTACGACCTCGCGATCCAGATCGCGCTGATCCGACCCGGTCCGATCCAGGGCGGGGCGGTGCATCCCTATGTCGAGCGCCGACAGCACCCCGAGCGGATCGCCTACCCGCACCCGAGGCTGAAGAAGGTGCTCGAACGCACCCTCGGCATCCCGATCTTCCAGGAGCAGCTCATCCAGATGGCGGAGGTCATCGGAGAGAGCTCGTCCGAGGACATGGACCTGCTCCGGCGCGCGATGGGCTCCAAGCGGGGCGTCGAGCGCATCGAGTCCGTCCGGGAACGGCTCTACGCGGGCATGGCGCGCAACGGCATCGCCGGTGAGGCCGCCGACGCGATCTACCGGCAGATCCTCGCCTTCGCCGGCTTCGGCTTCGCGGAGAGCCACTCGCTCTCCTTCGCCCTGCTCGTCTACGCGAGCTCCTGGCTCAAGCTGCACCACCCCGCCGCGTTCCTCGCCGGCCTCCTCGACTCGCAGCCGATGGGGTTCTACTCCGCCAAGACGCTCGTCGCCGACGCGCGCCGGCACGGCGTCGTCGTGCTCCGGCCCGATCTCGCGATCTCCGACGCGGGGACGCGCCTCGAGCCGCTCCCCGAGCCTGGGCCGAGCGCCGCCGGGTGTCGCGGGTCGGACGCCGACGAGGACCGAGGGTCGGACGCCGCCGCAGGCGGCTCGGCGGACTCCTCCGCCGATCATCGACGAGACGGCGCCTTCGCCGTCCGGCTCGGTCTCGCGCGCATCAACGGCATCGGCTCGGCGGCCGCGAAGCGGATCGTCGAGGAACGGGATCGGGGCGGCCCCTATCGCACGATGGCCGAGCTGGCCCGGCGCGCCGACGTCACGCAGCGCCAGCTCGAGGCGCTCGCCGCGGCCGGGGCGCTCGAGTCGATGGGGCTGCGCCGGCGGGAGGCGCTCTGGCAGGCCGGCGCCGCCGCGACCGACCGCGCCGCGTTCCTCGCCGGCACCGCCGTCGTGCTGCAGCCGCCGCTCTTCCCCGACCACAGCGCCTACGAGCGACTCGCCGAGGACCTCCGCACCACCGGGGTGAGCGTCGACGACCACCCGATGACGCACTTCCGCGGGCCGCTCGACGCCCGCGGCGTGCTCACCTCCGGCGAGCTGCGCACCGCCGACGTCGGACGGCGGATCGAGGTGGCCGGGCTCGTCACGCACCGGCAGCGCCCGGGGACGGCCTCCGGCATCACCTTCCTCAACCTCGAGGACGAGCACGGTCTCGTCAACGTCATCTGCTCCCGGGGCGTATGGGCCCGCTATCGGCGCGTCGCCCGCGAGTCGAAGGCGCTCATCGTCCGCGGCATGCTGGAGCGCAACGATGCCGGCGTCACCGGCGTCCTCGCCGACCGACTCGAGACGCTGGCGATCGGGATCCGGCACACCTCGCGGGACTTCCAGTGAGCCGGGGGCGATGAGCTCGGAAACGGTGGCTCGAGGCGGACGGCGCAGGGCAGGCAGCGGGGCGGACGCCGGACGAACGCGCCCGATCGATCGCCTCCGGGGTCGCCGTCAGGCGAGCAGCTGGCCCACGAACTGCACCGGGTTGAAGCCGTGCAGGTCCCCGACGCCCTCGCCCGTCCCGATCAGCTTGACCGGGATCCCGGTGCGCTCCTGGACGGCGAACACGAATCCGCCCTTGGCCGAGCCGTCGAGCTTCGTGAGCACCAGGCCGGTGATGCCGGCCGCATCGATGAACGCCTGCGCCTGGGACAGCCCGTTCTGCCCGGTGGTCGCGTCGAGGACGAGGAGCACCTCGGCGATCGGCTCGCCGCCGAGCGCCTTCTCGACCGAGCGACGGATCTTGGCGAGCTCGTCCATGAGCCCGGACTTCGTCTGCAGCCGGCCGGCCGTGTCGACGATCGCGATGTCGATCGACTCCGCCCTCGCCGCCTCGACGGTCTGGTACGCGACGGAGGCCGGGTCCTGCCCCTCCTGCTGCGGCCGCACCAGCCGGGCGCCGGCGCGCTGCGCCCAGGTCGCCACCTGGTCGACCGCGGCGGCGCGGAACGTGTCGGCGGCGCCGATGACGACGCTGCGCCCGCGATCGCCGATGAACCTCGCGAGCTTGCCGATCGTCGTGGTCTTGCCGACGCCGTTCACCCCGACGACGAGCACGACGGCCGGGCGGGCGGAGAGCGTGAGCGTCGGGTCGAGCCGGGCGAGACGCTCCTCGAGCGCCTCCCGCAGCTGGCGCTGCAGATCCCTGGGATCGGTGGTGCGGTACCGCTCGACCTGAGCACGGAGCTCCTCGAGGATCGACTCGGTGAGGTCGGGGCCGAAGTCGGCGGTGTACAGCGCCGTCTCGAGGTCGTCCCAGGTCTCGTCGTCGATGGTCGGCTTCGAGAACATGCCGCGCAGCGCACCGCCGAGGGACCAGGACGCCATCCCCCAAGGCTATTCCCCTCCGTCCCCTCTCTTGTCCCCGGGTGTCTGCCCGGGCGGCGGGACTCCGCCCCTCGTTCTCGGGCCGTTCCGGGCGGACACAGGGTGCATCCGAGCGCACCGGGCCACCGGCGGAGAGCGGACGGGTCAGGCGACGCCGATGGAGATGGTGTGGTGGCCGGTGGCGCCGTCGGGGACGACGCCGGCGCGGGCGTCGGTCTGCACCTCGCCGTTCGCTCCGATCGCCCGGACGGCGATCCGGTGCACCCCGGGCTCCGCCTCCCAGTCGAGGCGCCACTGCACCCAGGTGTCGACGCCGAGCGAGGTCGCGAGCTCCGCGGGCCGCCAGTCGCCGCCGTCGACCCGCACCTCGACGCCGGCGACGCCGACGTGCTGGTACCAGGCGACGCCGGCGATCGAGGTCGGCCCGGCGGAGAGGTCCCGCCCGACGCGGGGCACGTCGATCCGGCTCTGCAGCTTGACCGGACCTCGGGGCGCCCAGCCGCGATCGGTCCAGTAGGCGGTGCGCTCGTCGAACCGCGTCACCTCCAGGTCGACGACCCACTTCGTCGCCGAGACGTAGCCGTAGAGGCCGGGGACGACCATCCGGACCGGCGCGCCGTGCTCGGGGGGCAGCGCCTCGCCGTTCATCGCGACCGCGAGGATCGCGGCCCGGTCGGGGTCGCGCAGCGCCTCCAGCGGCGTGCTCGCCGTCCAGCCGTCGACGCTCGAGGAGAGCACCATGTCGGCCTCCGCGTGCGGTGCGGCCCGCTCGATGAGCGGCCGGAGCCGGGTGCCGAGCCAACGGGCGTTGCCGGTGTACGACCCTCCGACCGGGTTCGAGACGCACATCAGCGTCATGTCGAACTCCTCGAAGTCGAGCGCGACGAGGTCCTCCCAGCCGAGCTCGAACGGGGCGTCCACCAGGCCGTGCACGCGCAGCCGCCAGTCGTCGGCGCTCAGCTGGGGGACGATGAACGCGGTGTCGACCCGGTAGAAGTCCGCGACCGGGGTGACCACCGGGGCGAGACCGTCGATGCCGAGCTCGGCCCCGGCGGGCACCGGCGGCAGGGTGGTCCTCGGCCTCGGCAGCCGGAGCACGCCGGCGACCGCGTCGCGGGTGCGGAGCAGGCCGCTCATCGTGGTCCCGGCGACGGCCGCGAGCACGCCGGCCGCGGTCAGGCCGCCCGCCCAGGCGAGGAAGGCGCGACGGGAGGCGCCGCCCGGCTGCGGCTCGCGTTCCCGGTCCGGTCCGGAACCGGGCTCCGGCTCCGGCTCCGGCTCGGGCTCGGACCCGTCCTCGGATGGCGCGAACCTCGCGGTCGACACCCCGGGTGCTCGCCGAGCGCGCCGCCCGACCTGCGGCAGCAGGCGGAACACGAGGAGCGCGAGCACGGTCGCGACGAGCCCCGGCAGCAGGCCGAGCACGCCGGTGCCGCGGACGGCCGGCACGAGCAGGGCGAGGACGCCGAGCAGGGCGAGGACCCAGCTGCCGGACGGCGGACGGCGCCGCTCGAGCAGGCCGGCGACGGCGCCGATCCCGAGGACGACGACGACGGTGACCGCGACGAGCACCGCCTTGTCCGCGGTGCCGAACCACTCGATCGCCAGCTCCTTCGCCCAGCCGGGCGCGATGTCGACGAGCGCGCCGGCGACCGCCGCGAGCGGGCTCGGGTGGGACGGCAGCAGGCCGGCGACGAGCTCGGCGGATCCCACGCCGACGACGACCGCCGCCACGCCGCGGAGCGCCGCGGCACCGGCCGATGCCGTCCGAACCCCGGTCGCCATCCCTGCTCCGTCCTCGCATGGACGGCGTCAGCCTACGCCGCGGGGCCGATCAGGCGCTCGCGCGCTCCGCGGCCCGGTCCCCCACCCGCTGGCCGACCACCGCGCTGACGCCGTCCTGCCGCATGCTCACGCCGTAGAGCGCGTCGGCGATCTCCATCGTGCGCTTCTGGTGCGTGATGACGATGAGCTGGGAGTGCTCGCGCAGGTCCTCCATGACGGTCAGCAGCCGGCCGAGGTTCGCGTCGTCGAGCGCGGCCTCGACCTCGTCCATGACGTAGAACGGCGACGGCCGGGCCTTGAAGATCGCGATCAGCAGGGCGACCGCGGCCAGCGATCGCTCGCCGCCGGACAGCAGCGAGAGCCGCTCGATCTTCTTGCCGGCCGGCCGCACCGACACCTCGATGCCGGTGGTCAGCAGGTCGTCCCCGGTCAGCTGGATGCTCCCGGTGCCGCCCGGGAACAGGATCGGGAACACTTCGGCGAACGCCGCCCTGGTGTCCTCGAAGGCGGCGGCGAAGATGTCCTGCATCTTCCCGTCGACCTCCTCGATGATGCTGAGCAGGTCGGCGCGGGTCTCCTGGAGGTCCTTGAGCTGCTCCTGGAGGAAGCGGTGTCGCTGCTCCAGCGCCTCGAACTCCTCGAGGGCGAGCGGGTTGACGCGGCCGAGCTGGGCGAGGCGGCGCTCCGCCGCGGCGAGCCGGCCGCGCTCGACGTCCCGGTCGAAGTCCTCCTGACCGCCGTGCTCGGCGACGAGCACGGCCTCCTCGAGCCCGAGCTCCTCGGCGGCGCGCTCGATGAGGGAGGAGAGGTGCAGCTTCTTCTCGTAGACCTGCATCTCGAGCCCGTGGACGTTCTCCGAGGCGGCGGCGAGCCGCTCGCGCAGCTGCGCCTCCTGCGCCCGCAGGGCGCCGAGCTCGCCGAGCTGCCGGGAGCGCTCCTCCTCGCGCGCGACGAGCGCGGCCCGCGCCGCCTCGACGGAGCGGTCGACGGAGTCGAGCACGCTCGGGATCCGGTCGGCGACCTCGCGCGCCGCCTCGAGCCGGCGCCGGCGCAGCACGGCCCGTCTGGCCGCCTCGTCGGCGGCGGCGCGCTCCCGGCGGAGCTGGTCCTCGAGCTCGTCGGCCCGCGCCCGCTCGGCGCGCACCCGCTCGCGGACCGTCTCCAGCGCGACCCGGGCGTCGAGCTCGACCGAGCGCTTCGCCTCGAGGTCGGCGAGCAGGCCGTCCCGCTGGGAGGCGTCGAGGATGGGACGGGGCTTCGCTGCGAACGCCGCGTGCTCCCGCTCGGTCCGCTCCGCCTCGGCCGCCGCGGCCTCGACGGCGAGCGTCGCCTCGGCGAGCGCCGCGGCGAGCCGCTCGCGCTCGGCCTCCGCGGCCTCCGCCTGCTTGCGCAGGGCGCCGAGCCGCTCCGAGCGGGCCGCGACCAGCGCGTCGTGCTCGCGGAGCCGGGCCAGCGCGGTCTGCGACGCGACCCTCGCCGTCTCCAGGGCGAGCCGGGCGTCCTCGATCGCCCCCGCGGTGCGCTCGATCGTCGTCGCGACCTCGGCGAGCCGGGCCTGCGCGTCGTCGCGCTCGCTGAGCAGCTCGATGCGCGAGCGCTTCGCGCCGGTGCCGCCGCGCAGCACGACTCGGCCGGTGACGTCGCCGTCACGCGTCGCGTCCAGGCCGGCGAGCACCACGAGCACTCCGGGCGGGGCCTCCGCGACGTGCGCGGCGATCCCGTCCCGGCCGGCCGGCGCGGCGACGCCATCGGGTCGCGCCACGAGCACCTCGATGCGCCCGAGGTCGCGCTCCCGCGCGTGCGCGACGGCGCGCTCGGCGCTCGACCGGTCCTCGGCGAGCACGGCGTCGGCGAGCGAGCCGAGCGCGGCCGCGACGGCGGCCTCCCAGCCGGTCTCGACCCGCACGTGGTCGGAGACGAGTCCGAGGATGCCCGGGATGCCGGCGGCGACGACCGCCGCGGAGCCGTCCCGCCCGTCGAGGGCGCTGGTGAGCGCCGAGGCGCGGGCGGCGAGGGCGTCGCGCTCCCGCTCGTCGGCGTGCTGGCGGTCGCGCAGCTCGTCGAGCGCCGCGCGCTGCCGGGCGACCTCGTCCTCCGCGGCGCGATAGGCCGCCTCCAGCGCGGCCTGGTCCTCGGGAGCGTCGCCGGCGGCGACGTCGCCCGGCTCCTCCGCCGCGAGCGCGGCCGCCGCCTCGTCCCGACGGGCGTCGGCCGCGGCGATCGCCTGCTCCTGGCGCAGTTGCTCGCCCCGCGCCGCGGCGAGCTTGGAGCGGGCGACGTCGAGCCGGGCCGCGAGCCCGGCGAGCTCGAGGTCGTGCCGCGAGACGAGGGCGGACTGCGCCGCGATCTCCTCGTCGAGCGCGTCGAGCGCGGCACGCGCGAGGGCGGTGCCCGTCGCGGCCGCGCCCACGGTCTCCTCGGCCGTCCCGACCTCGGCGGACAGCCGCTGCGCCTCTGCCCGGGCGGCGTCGACGGCCTCCGGTGCGACGGTGACGCCGACGGCCTCGGGCGCCTGCGCGAGCAGGTCGATCCGCTGGGCGGCGAGGCTCGACAGGCTCCGCAGCCGCTCCTGCACGCTCTCCAGCGCGAACGCGACGCGGCGGGCCTCGTCGAGGCCCGAGCCGAGCTCCTCCGCCTCGAGGCGCTTCGCCCGCATCGCCGTCTGGTCCAGCTGCTCCTGCAGCACGATCCGCTCGGTCTTGCGCTCGTGCTCGCTGCGCGCGACGTCGGCGATCTGCGCCCGCAGCGTCACGATCTCGTCGGCGAGCAGCCGCGCCCGCGCGTCGCGCACCTCGGCCTGGATGTCGGCGGCCTGCTTGGCGACCTCCGCCTGCTGGCCGAGCGGCTTCAGCTGGCGCCGCAGCTCGCCCGCGAGGTCGGAGAGCCGGGTGAGGTTCGTCTGCATCGCGTCGAGCTTGCGCAGCGTCTTCTCCTTGCGCCGCCGATGCTTGAGGATCCCCGCCGCCTCCTCGATGAAGCCGCGCCGCTCCTCGGGGGTCGCGTGCAGCACCTGGTCGAGCTGTCCCTGGCCGACGATGACGTGCATCTCGCGGCCGAGGCCGGAGTCGGAGAGCAGCTCCTGGACGTCGAGCAGCCGGCACGCCTCGCCGTTGATCGCGTACTCGCTGCCGCCGTTGCGGAACAGCGTCCGCGAGATCGTCACCTCGCTGTAGTCGATCGGCAGCGCGCCGTCGGCGTTGTCGATCGTGAGGACGACCTCGGCCCGGCCGAGCGGCGACCGGGTCGCCGTGCCGGCGAAGATGACGTCCTCCATCTTCCCGCCGCGCAGCGTCTTCGGCCCCTGCTCCCCCATCACCCAGGCGAGGGCGTCGACGACGTTCGACTTGCCGGAGCCGTTGGGCCCCACGACGCAGGTGACACCCGGCTCGAACTGGAACGTGGTCGGCTGGGCGAACGACTTGAAGCCCTTGATCGTCAGGGTCTTCAGGTGCATGCCATCGAGGGTATCGGCGGCTCGCGTCGGTCCCCTGGCGCTCGGCGGCGTGGAACCTTCAGGGGTTGGTTGAGGGTGACCTCAACGCCGCGCCCCGACGCGGGTGTCGCGGCGGATCGTCCCCGCGGACGGGATGGTCGCGCCGGGGGCGACCTGGGCGCGCGAGCCGATGCGGGCGTTGTGTCCGATCGAAGCGCGCCGGCCGACCCGGGCGCCGGCGCCGACGACCGCGAAGGCGTCGACCTCCGCGCCCTCCTCGATCCAGGCGCCCTCGTAGACCTGGGCGCCGACGGCGACGTGCGCGCCGGGCTCGACGTAGGCGCCGCGGCTGACGAGCGCCGTGGGGTGGACGTCCGCGCCGACGGCGACGAAGCCGCGGCCGTTCGGGTGCCTGCGGTACTTCGTGACGCTGCCGTCTTCGCGTTCGACTTCGATGAGCGTGCTCATGGTGATGGACCTCCGACCGGCGCTCGGGTGCGCGCCGGCCATAGATCCAACCGCATCGGCCTGGGAGGCATTCCCAGGGACCCGGCACGGATCAGGCGACGACGAGGATGTCGCGCTTCACGGAATGCCTCCCGATGTCTCGCGGCTACCCTAGGGCGGCGATGCGTCCGAGCAGCTCATCCGGGAGCGGTCGGTCGGCGTACACCCGCAGCGTCAGGCCGCGGGTCAGCGGCGCGGAGGCGGGCGCCGGACCCTCCCACGCGAGCGACAGGCCGACCCGCTCGAGCACGTGCCAGGACGCCGGGTTGCGCGCGAGCGCCCTGGCGGTGACCGGCAGCTCCGGCCGGGCCAGGCGCGCCGCGCGGAGGGCGGCGGCGGCGAGCTCGCCGGCGAGCCCCCTGCCCCAGACGGCGGGGGTCAGCCGGTAGCCGAGATTCCACGCCGGCAGCTCGGGGCGCCGCACGCCCGCGCCGCCGAGCCCGACGATCGCCCCCTCCGGGAACCCCGCCGTGGCCTCGCGGAGCCCGACCGCCCACCATCCCAGGCCCTGCTCGCGCCAGGATCTGGCGTGGTCCTCGGCCAGGGAGCGCGTCTGCGAGAGGTCCGTCTCGACCCCCTCCGGCAGATGCGTCCAGGTCGCCGGGTCCGCCTGGATGGCGAACAGCCGGCCCAGCACGACCTCGTCGGCGGGATCGATCGGGGTCAGCAGCAGGCGATCCGTCAGCGTCGGCTCGGGCACACGCCCACCCTAGGCCGGCCCGGCCGGGCGCCGCTCAGCGCAGCCGCTGGCAGTGCGCGCAGTAGTGCGAGCCGCGGTTCATGAACGACTCGCGCACGATGGGCCGGCCGCAGCGCTCGCAGGGCCGGCCCTGCTGCCCGTAGGCGCGCAGGCTGCGCGAGAAGTAGCCGGACTGGCCGTTGACGTTGACGTACAGCGCGTCGAAGGAGGTGCCGCCCTCGGCGAGCGCCTGCCGCATCACCTCGCGGACCGCTGCGATGAGGCGGCCGGCCGCGACGGCCGAGACGGCGTCGGTCGACTGCCGCGGGTGGACGCGCGCCGCCCACAGCGCCTCGTCGGCGTAGATGTTCCCGATCCCGCTGACGAGCCCCTGATCGAGGAGGGCGCGCTTGACCTCGGTGCGCCGTGCGCGCAGCCGGCGGACGAAGTCCCGATCGGAGAACGCCGCGTCCAGCGGATCCCGGGCGATGTGCGCCACCTGCGCGGGAACGGTCTCGGCCCCGCTCGACGCGCCGACCGGCACGAGCGGGTCGAGGGCGAGCGAGCCGAAGGTGCGCTGGTCGACGAACACCAGCTCCGCGCCGTCGTCGAGGCGGATCCGCACCCGCTCGTGCCGGTGCGGCCTCGGCTCGCTGTCGACGAGGACCTGCCCGGACATGCCGAGGTGGACGAGCAGCGCCTCTCCGACGCCGTCGAGCGGGACCCAGAGGAACTTCCCGCGCCGGCGGGGCGGCTGCAGCGCGCGCCCGGTCAGGCGGGTCTCGAAGTCCGCGGCGCCGCCGCGATGCCGGGTGACGGCCCTGGCGTCGAGCACCTCGACGGCATCGACCAGGCGCCCCGCGAGCGGCTCGAGTCCGCGGCGGACGACCTCGACCTCCGGCAGCTCCGGCATCTCGGCCCCGACCCGGTCCGACCGGCCTACTCGGCCGGCTGCCCGGCGCGCAGCCGGGTGACCGCCTCGAGCGCAGCGACCGACTCGGCCGCCTTCTTCGAGCTGCCCTCGCCGGAGCCGAGCGGCGCGGCGCCGACGACGGCGGTCGCGGTGAACACGCGCGCGTGGTCGGGCCCGCGCGCCTCGATCCGATAGGTGACCTCGCCGAGACCCCCCGCGACGGCGAGCTCTTGCAGCGCGGTCTTCGGGTCCATCGAGGAGCCGAAGCGGTCGGGGTCGTCCATCAGCGTCTCGACCAGCCGGAGCACGAGATCGCGGGCGACGTCGGGCCCGTTCGCGAGGAAGCAGGCGCCGATCACGGCCTCCATCGTGTCGGCGAGGATCGAGGACTTGTCCGCCCCGCCGGTCTGCGTCTCGCCGCGGCCCAGCCGGATGAAGGCGCCGAGGCCGATGCCCCGCGCGATCTCCGCGAGCGCGAGCGTGGAGACGAGCGACGCCCGCCGGCGGGCGAGGTCGCCCTCGTCGAGGTCGGGGAACCGGCGGAACAGCATGACGGTGACCGCCTCACCGAGGATCGAGTCGCCGAGGAACTCGAGGCGCTCGTTGTGCGGCGTGCCTGGGTGCTCGTAGGCGTAGGAGCGATGCGTCAGCGCGAGGACGAGCAGCTCGGGGTCGATCTCGACCCCGAGCTGGTGCGTGAGTTCGGCCGGGTCCGTCACGGATGAGCAGAGAGGTCTCGGTATGCCGCTTCGCGGCTGCTCGACCTCCGACCTCCGGTCGGACCTCGCCGCGCGAGACCCGGCCTTCGGTCGAACTCGATCAGACGTCGGCGACCTTGCGGCCCTTGTACTCGAGGTACAGCTCGGTGCCGACCGAGTCGGTGACGACCTTCGCGCGGTGCGGGAGGCTGTAGACGGTCTTGCCGTTCTCGACGGTCTTGACGAGGGTGGGCACCTCGGCCTTCCACTGCGAGCGGCGCATGCGGGTCGAGGCTCGCGACATCTTGCGCTTGGGAACTGCCATCTTCGTCTCCTATTCGGGAAGCTGCTCGTCGGACTCGCGGGTCAGGTCCGCCAGCGCGGCCCACCTCGGATCCACCGCGGCCTCGTGCTCGTGACCCGGGTGATCCAGCAGCCGCACCCCGCACACGGGGCAGAGGCCTTCGCAGTCCTCGACGCAGACCGGCTGGAACGGCAGTGCCGGCACCACCGTGTCCCTGACCACCTGCTCCAGATCGAGCGTGTCGCCCTGGATCTGGTAGTCGAAATCCGACGTCCCAGGATACGCGAAAAGCTCCTGGAAATCGACCTCGACCGGCTCCGAGAGCGGCACCAGGCAGCGCACGCACTCTCCGACCGCCGTGGTCTCGACGTCCGCGGTCACCAGGACGCCGTCGTGCAGCGACTCGAGCCGGCCATCGATCCGCAGCTGCGCGCCCTCCGGGACGCCGATGACGGCGTTCCCGAAGCCCTCCGGCACCGCGACGTCGAGCGAGAACGGCTTGGTCTCGCCCGGCCGGCGGGCGAGGTCGCGGATATTCAGCGCGTAGGGAGACGGCATGACTCGGCCCCGGCCGTCTCAGCCGGCGACGGCGGCGAACGCCTCGTCGAGGATCTCCAGGCCGCGCCGCGCCTCCTCGGCCGTGACGATGCAGGGCGGCACGACGTGGATGCGGTTGTCCGACACGAACGGGAGGTAGCCGCGCTCGAGCAGCGCGGAGCGCAGCGCGCCGACCGTCGCGGCCGCGACCGGCTCCTTCGTCACGGGGTCGCCGACGAGCTCGAGCGCCCAGAACACGCCGAGGCCGCGGACCTCCCCGATGATCGGGTGCTTCGCCGCGAGCGCGCGCAGCCCGGGCCCGAGGATCTGCTCGCCGATCTCGGCGGCGTGCTCGACGATGCCCTCGTCCTCCATCGCGGTGATCGTCGCGACCACCGAGGCCGCCGCGAGCGGGTGGCCGGAGTAGGTGAGGCCGCCGGGGAAGACGCGCTCGGCGAACTCCGCCGCGATGCGGTCGGGGATGATGACGCCGCCGATCGGCACGTAGCCGGAGTTCGAGCCCTTCGCGAAGGTGATCAGGTCCGGCACGGCCCCCTCGGGGTTCAGCGCCGGGTGCTGCCAGGCGAACCAGGCCCCGGTCCGGCCGAAGCCGGCCATCACCTCGTCGGCGATCCACAGGATCCCGTACTTGTCGGCGAGCGCGCGCACCCCGGCGAGGTAGCCGGGCGGCGGCGGCATGATGCCCGCCGTGCCGGGGATGGTCTCGATCAGGATCGCGGCGATCGAGTTCGGCCCCTCGCCCTGGATCGTCCGCTCCAGGTGGTGCAGCGCGCGCTCGACCTCCTGCTCGGGCGAGTCGGACCAGAACTCCGAGCGGTAGGGGTACGGACCCCAGAAGTGCACGTGCCCGATGGCGTACTCGTTCGAGTAGCGCCGCCAGTCGCCGGTCGCGGTGATCGCCGCGCCGGTGTTCCCGTGGTACGAGCGGTAGGTCGACAGGACCTTGTCGCGTCCGGTGACGAGGCGGGCCAGGCGGATCGCGTTCTCCACCGCGTCGGCGCCGCCGTTCGTGAAGAACACCTTCTCGAACGGGGCTCCGGCGTGCCCGAGGATCTTCTGCGCGGCGAGGCCGCGAGCGAGGTTCGCGTGCGCCGGGTTGATCGTCGGCAGGGTCGCGGCCTGCTCCTGGATCGCGGCGACGACCTTCGGGTGCAGGTGGCCGATGTTCGTGTTGACCAGCTGCGAGGAGAAGTCGAGGTAGCGGCGCCCCTCGTAGTCCCAGAGCTCGGTGCCGAGGCCGCCGGCGAAGACGAGCGGCTTGATGAGCGCCTGCGCCGACCAGGAGTGGAAGACGTGCGCCCGGTCGAGGTCGTAGGTGCGCTGATTGCTGGTCTCGGTCATTGGGCACTCCTCGTGGACACGCGGGCGAGCCGCCCGCGGGGCGTATCGGGACCAGCCTAGAGGTCCCGATGCGCCCCGCGGAGCGGGCTGCGGACGGCTGCGAAGCGGCCTACCGGCCGCCCTCCGTCAGCTCGACCTGGATCGGCGTGTAGCTCGTCGGCACCACGAAGCCGTCCGCCTTGAGCGCGGCGAGCGCGGCCAGGATGTACTGGTTGTCGTAGGCCGAGGCCGGCGGCTCCTTGGTGATGAGGTGCAGGCCGTCCTGGTTGATCGCGGTGAGCGCGCCGTCGACCGTGCGCGCCCAGGCGTTCGCGTCGACGACGCCGAAGTCGCCGCCGTCCCAGATCAGCTTGTTGACCTCGTTCGCCTGCCAGAGCTGGTGCACCGGCCCGACCGGGTAGCCGCCGCCGGCGACCGCCGCGTCGTAGGCGATGGTCGCCGCCTCCTCGACGTGCTCGTTCGTGTACGCCCAGCCCTTGACGACGGCCTTGAGGAAGCGCACCGCGGCGTCGGCGTAGGCCGGGTCCTCCGCGAGCCGCGCCGTGTCCGCCCAGATCGCGTCCTGCAGCATCGCGCCCTGCGTGTCCTCGTAGAACACGATGTCGACGTCGTCCGGCCCGTAGAGCTTGCCGGTGGCCGGGTTCACGGTCTCGAAGAGCTGCGCGAGCTCGTTGTAGGTCATCGCCTGCGCGGCGTCGACGTCGCCGTTCAGCAGCGCGCTCATGTCGAAGCCCTGGGTGGTGATCGACACGGTCGAGGCGTCGAGGCCCTCGGCCGCCATCGCGGCGAAGATCTCCCACTCGTTGCCGAAGCCCCACGAGCCGATCCGCTTGCCCTCGAAGTCGGCGACGGTCGGCACCGGGTTCGACTTGAAGGACACCTGCGTGGTGCCGGAGGTCTGGTAGACCTGCGCGATGTCGGTGAGCTCGGTGCCGGTCGACTCGATCGAGCCGAGCACCTTCGGCACCCAGGCGATCGCGAAGTCGACGTCGCCGGCGAGCAGCGCGTCCTGCGGCACGATGTCGCCGCCGGACGGGACGATCTCGACGTCGGTGAAGCCCTCCTCCTGGAAGAAGCCCTTCTCCTGCGCGACGTAGTAGCCGGCGAACTGCGCCTGCGGCAGCCACTGCAGCTGGAGCCGGATCGAGGTCAGCGGCTCGAAGCCGGGGTTGGTCACGTCGCCGCTCGGCCCCGGCGCCGGCGCCGACGGCGAGCAGCCGGCGAGCGCGAGGGCGGCGGCCGCGGTTGCGGCGGTGGACGCGGCGAGGAGGCCGCGTCGGGTGCTGTGTCGCATGGTGGTCCTTTCGGTCGGTGATTGCTGGAGCAGTGTCGCAACGGGGTGTTGCGCGCTCATTGCGAGGATGTTGCCGGTGGCGCCACCTCCTCCGCTCAGATGGGGATCCGCCGCGTGACGATGCGCTCGATGAGCGCCGTGACCAGGAAGAACACCAGGCCGACGGCGATCGCCGCCGCGACGTGCGCCCAGGCCAGCGCCGTCTTGCCGGACTTCGCGTAAGTGGCGATCGCGGTGCCGAGGCCGTTGGAGGGGCCGCCGAAGTACTCGGCGACGAGCGCGGAGATGACCGCGAGCGAGCTCGCCATGGTCAGGCCCGTGAACAGGTACGGCAGCGCGGTCGGCAGCGTCAGCCGGCGGAACGTCTGGCCGCCGCTCGCCGCGAGGGCGGCGAACAGGTCGCGCTGCACGGGCCTGGCCTGCCGCAGCCCGCGGAGCACGTTGATGAAGACCGGGACGAACGCCGCGATGCCCGCGATGAGCTGCCGGCCGTACTGGCTGGACGCGCCGAACATGGTGTTGAAGATGGGCGTCAGCGCGACGATCGGGACGACGGCGATCGCCGCCACCACCGGGGCCGCCATCCAGTCGAGCACCCGCAGCCAGGCGGCGAGGCCGGCGAGCGCGATGCCGAGCACGGTGCCGATCCCGAGCCCGACGAGGGCGTTGAACGCGGTGATCCAGGTCGCCTTCAGCACGACGTCCCCGCGCTCGACCAGCTCGGTCCAGACCATCGGCGGCGTCGGGATGAGCGCGGTCCTGCCCTGGTTCGCGCTCAGCAGCCACCACAGCGCCACGAGCAGGACGCCGACGACGACCGGCGCGACGATCCGCAGCGCCGCCGTCCCGGTGCCGCGCTCGGCCTGCTGCAGCGTCATCGCTCGTTCGCCCGTTCCACCGGGACGCCGTGCAGCGCCTCGCGCACCTCGGTGACCTTCGCGAAGAACGCGGGCTCCTCGCGGAGCGTCTCCGGACGGTCCCGGCCGAACGGCGTGTCGACGACGGCGGTGATCCGGCCGGGGCGCGGCGACATGACCACCACCCGGTCGGAGAGGAACACCGCCTCCGGGATGGAGTGCGTCACGAACACCACCGCGGCGCCGCTCTGCCCGACGATGCGGGCGAGCTCGCCCTGCATGCGCTCGCGCGTCATCTCGTCGAGCGCGCCGAACGGCTCGTCCATCAGCAGCAGTCGCGGCTGCTCGGCGAGCGCCCGCGCGATCGCGACGCGCTGCTGCATGCCGCCCGAGAGCTGGTCCGGCCGGCGGTCCATGAAGTCCGCGAGGCCGACCATCTCGGCGAGCCGCTGCGCCCGCTCGGCGCGCTCGGCGTAGGAGACGCCGTGCAGCTCGAGCGGCAGCGCGATGTTCTGCACGACGGTCCGCCAGGGCAGCAGCCCGGCCTGCTGGAAGGCGATGCCGTACTCCTGGCCGAGCCGGGCCTGCCGCGGCGTGCGGCCGTAGATCTCGACCGTGCCCGCGGTCGGCTGGTCGAGGTCCGCGAGCAGCCGCATGAGCGTCGACTTGCCGCAGCCGGACGGGCCGATCAGCGAGACGAACTCCCCCGCGGCGATCTCGAGGTCGATGCCGCTCAGCGCGCCGACGGCCTTCGCGCGCTTGCCGAAGGTCTTCTCGACGCCGACCGCCCGGACCGCCGGGACGGCCGCGAGCGCCTCCTTGGTCTCGAATCTCATGCGACCGCCTCCCCGCGTCGGTAGTTCCTGAGGACGAGCCCGAGCAGCGCGACCGATCCCGCGGCGAGCAGGCCGACGACGACCGCGCCGAACACCGGGCCGTACGGCAGGGCCGGGTCCGCCGAGGCGGACTGGGCGAACTGGATGATCATGCGGCCGAGGCCGCCCGGCATCCCGATCGAGACCTCGGCGACGACCGCGCCGACGACGGCGCTGGCGGCGGCGAGCCGCAGCGCCGGCAGCAGGTACGGCACCGAGGCCGGCAGCCGCAGCTTGCGCAGCGTCTGGCCGTAGCCGGCGCCGTAGCTGCGCAGCAGGTCGACGTGGATCGCGTCCGGCGAGCGCAGCCCGCGCAGCGCGCCGACGGCGACCGGGAAGAACGCCAGGTAGGACGCGATCACGGCGACCGAGAGCCAGCCGGGCCACGGGAAGCCGCCGCGGTCGATCTGGCTGCCGATCCGGGCGATGATCGGCGCGAACGCGATGAGCGGCACCGTCTGGCTGACGATGACCCACGGCAGCACGCCCCACTCGACGATCCGCGAGCGCTGCATGAGCAGCGCGAGCGCGAAGCCGACGACGAGGCCGAGCGCGAGGCCGAGCGCGGCGCAGCCGAGCGTGACGCCCATGGCGGCGAGCACGGAGAGCCACAGCGGCGGGGTGCCGGGCCCGTTGCCCGCCGCCAGCCGCTCGAACATGTCCCAGACGTGCGGCATGTTGAGGTCGCCGGTGCGCGGCAGGATCCGGAAGCCGCTGCCGGCCTGCCCCGCCGTCGCGCCGAGCACGACGCCGTCGGCCGGGCCCAGCCACTTGTAGAGCTCCCAGAGCGCTGCGACGGCGACGACGCCGAGGGCGCCGAGGATCCAGGGCAGCGCCCGCCTCACGACTTCGCCGCCACGTGCTCGGCGAGGGCCGGGATCACGGTCTCCCCGTAGACGCGCAGCGTCTCCTCCTTGTCGTCGTGCATCAGGTACCCGGCGAAGTGGTCGACCCCGATGTCCTGCAGCGCCTTCAGCTTGGCGATGTGGTCCTCCGCGGTGCCGAGCACGCAGAACCGGTCGACGATCTCGTCGGTCACGAAGTCGACGTGGTCGTTCTCCGCGCGGCCGTGCGAGTTGTAGTCGTAGCCCTCGCGCCGCTCGATGTAGTCGGTGAAGGCCTTGGGGACCGTCCCGTCCGCGCCGTAGCGCCGCACGATGTCGGCGACGTGGTTGCCGACCATGCCGCCGAACCAGCGGTTCTGCGCTCGGGCGTGCTCCAGGTCGGCCGTGACCATCATCGGCGCGCTGACGCAGAACCGGATCGCGTCCGGGTCGCGCCCGGCGCTCGCCGCCGCCTCGCGCACCGTGCCGATCATCCAGGCCGCGATGTCGAGGTCGGCGAGCTGCAGGATGTAGCCGTCGCCGACCTCGCCCGCGAGCTTGAGCGCCTGCGGCCCGTAGGCGGCGACCCAGAGCTCGAGCTCGGAGCCGTGCGACCAGGGGAAGCGCAGCGTCGAGCCGTTGTGCTCGACCTCGCGCGAGTTCGCGAGCTCGCGGATGACGTGGATCGACTCGCGCAGCTCCGCCATCGTCGTCGGCCTGCCGTTGGTGACCCGCACCGCCGAGTCGCCGCGGCCGATGCCGCAGACCGTGCGGTTGCCGTACATCTCGTTGAGCGTCGCGAACACGCTCGCCGTGACCGTCCAGTCGCGGGTCGCCGGGTTCGTCACGAACGGGCCGACCCGGATCCGCCGCGTCGCGTCGAGGATGCGGGAGTGGATGACGTACGGCTCCTGCCAGAGCAGGTGCGAGTCGAAGGTCCAGACCGTCGAGAAGCCGTGCGCCTCCGCGAGCTGGGACAGCTGGACGACCCGCGCGCTCGGCGGGTTGGTCTGGAGCACCACTCCGAAGTCCATGAGCTTCCGTTCTGTCGGTCTCGAGACGGCCGGCGACCCCCTCGACCTGCGATGGTCAGACGAGGTACTGGGAGAGCTCGCGCTTGACGAACCGGCCGTCCCCCTTGCGGCCGAGGTACTCGCCGCCGTCGACGATGACCCGCCCGCGCGAGATGACGGTGTCGACGTGCCCGTCGATCTCGAAGCCCTCCCACGCCGAGTGGTCCATGTTCATGTGGTGCGTCTTCCCGACCCCGATCGAGGTGTGCCCCTTCGGGTCGTAGACCACGACGTCGCCGTCCGCGCCGGGCTGGATGACGCCCTTCCTGCCGTACAGCCCGAACATCCGCGCGGGTGTCGTCGAGGTGAGCTCGACCCAGCGTTCCAGCGTGATCTCGCCCTGGACGACGCCCTGGTACATCAGGTCCATCCGGTGCTCGACGGAGCCGATCCCATTCGGGATCCTGCGGAAGTCCCCGAGGCCGAGCTCCTTCTGCTCCTTCATGCAGAAGGGGCAGTGGTCGGTGGAGACCATCTGGATGTCGTTCGTGCGCAGGCTCTGCCACAGCACGTCCTGGTGCCCCTCCGCGCGGCTGCGCAGCGGCGTCGAGCACACCCACTTGGCGCCCTCGAAGCGCCCCCACTCGGCGGAGTCGGCCCCGAGGTGCTCCTCGAGGCTCAGGTACAGGTACTGCGGGCAGGTCTCGCCGAAGACGTTCTGCCCGTTGTCGCGGGCCGCGGCGAGCTGGGCGACCGCCTGCTTCGCGGAGACGTGCACGACGTAGAGGGGCGCCCCGGTGAGGTTGCCGAGCATGATCGCGCGGTGCGTCGCCTCCTCCTCCATCTGCCAGGCGCGGGCGATGCCGTGGAAGTAGGGGTCGGTCCTCCCCTGCTCGACGAGCTGCGCGGCGAGCACGTCGATGACGGGCCCGTTCTCCGCGTGCATCATCGTGAGCAGTCCGGTGTCGGCGGCGACCTGCATCGCCCGCAGGATCTGGTCGTCGGTCGCGTAGAACACGCCCGGGTAGGCCATGAACAGCTTGAACGACGTGATGCCCTCGTCGATCAGCCGCGGCATGACCGCGAGCGCCTGCTCGTCCACGCCGCCGATGATCTGGTGGAAGCCGTAGTCGATCGCGCACTCGCCGTCGAACATCCCGTGCCACTTCGCGAGGCCCTCGAGGACGTCGCCGCCGGCGCTCTGCACGGCGAAGTCGACGATCGTCGTCGTCCCGCCCCACGCGGCGGCGCGGGTGCCGGTCTCCGGGGTGTCCGAGGCGCTCGTCCCGCCGAACGGCAGCGACATGTGGGTGTGCGCGTCGATGCCGCCGGGGATGACGTACTTGCCGGTCGCGTCGATCACGGTGTCGGCGGTCGCCGCGAGGTCGCCGCCGAGCGCCGTGCTGCCGGGCGCGAGCACGGCGGCGATCGTCTCGCCGTCGATGAGCACGTCGGCGAGGACCGAGCCGGTCGCGGAGACGACGAGGCCGCCCTTGATGAGTGTCGTTGCCATCAGCTCTCCTCCTGGATCGAGCGGCGCGAAGCGCGGTTCGAGATCACGGCGCGACGATGTCGCCGTAGGTGTCCGGGCGGCGGTCGCGGTAGAACTGCCAGTTGTCGCGGGCGGTGCGCACCAGGTCGAGGTCGAGGTCGCGCACGAGCAGCTCCTCGTGCTCGTCGCTGCCGAGCGGGCCGACGAGGTTGCCCTGCGGGTCGATCACCTGGCTGGTGCCGTAGAAGAACACCGCGTCGTCCCCGTACTCGTCGTCCTCGAGGCCGACGCGGTTCGGCTGCAGCACGAAGTAGCCGTTCGCGACCGCCGCAGCCGGGCCCTCGACCTCCCAGAGCCGATTGGACAGTCCGGGCTTCGTCGCGTTCGGGTTGAAGACCATGTGCGCCCCGCGCAGGCCGTACTCGCGCCAGCCCTCCGGGAAGTGCCGGTCGTAGCAGATGTAGGTGCCGATCGAGCCGACCGCGGTGTCGAACACCGGGTAGCCGAGGTTCCCGGGGCGGAAGTAGAACTTCTCCCAGAACTTCTCGACGTGCGGGATGTGGTTCTTCCGGTACTTGCCGAGGTACCTGCCGTCCGCGTCGACGACGAGCGTCGTGTTGTAGTAGACCCCCGCGTCCTCCTCCTCGTAGATCGGGAGGATCATGACGATCCCGAGCTCCTTGGCCACCGACTGGAAGCGGGTGAGGATCGGCCCGCCCTCGGCCGGCTGGGCGAAGCGGTAGTACTTCTGCTCCTGGGTGATGCCGAAGTAGGGCCCGTGGAACAGCTCCTGGAAGCACATCACCTGCGCGCCCTGGCTCGCCGCGTCGCGCGCGAAGCCCTCGTGCTTGTCGATCATGGACGCCTCGTCGCCGGTCCACTTCGTCTGGCTGATCGCCGCGCGGACGACTGTCATGCTGCGCCTCCTTCGGTGGTCACGTCAGTCAACGCTGACGACGTTGCTCGGACGTTACGCGCTGTGACGCCGGAGTTAAAGACCCGATTCGCCGGCGCCGACCGCCGCGCGCGCCGGACGGCGCGCCTCCAGGCCGGCGAGCATGAGCACGAGCACCGTCGCGATCGGCAGGTAGAAGTCGCTCCAGAAGATCGGGCCGGCGTTGCCGAAGGCCATGTTCCCGGTGGCGATGATGTCGACGAGGTGCACGATGCCGGCGCCGAGCACGAAGACGACGTGCGGCACGTTCGCGATGAGCTTGGCCGGCCAGCCCATCCGGCGCGGGAAGGCGATCACCGCGGCGATGCCGATGCCGAGGCTCGCCAGCGCGAGCTCGAACTGGAACGGGCTCTGCGGCCAGCCGATCTGCTCGGCGGAGAAGTCGCCGAGCACGGAGTGGAAGTAGAAGTTGACGAGGTTCGCGGCGCCGACGGCGAACAGCGTCCACCAGTCCAGGATCGTGCGCCAGCCGCTCCCGTCCCGCCAGCGGTGCCGCACCCCGGCGACGATGAGCGCGATGACGAGACCGATGACGGCGAGCGTCACGTAGTAGTCCCCCACCACGAACGCGATGAGCCCCCCGATGAACTGGTCCATGTCCGTACAGTAGCGGGATGGCCGTCTCGATCGTGGTCCTCGCGGGCGGTGTCGGCGGTTCCCGCTTCGTGCTCGGCGTCCGGGAGGCCGCTCGGCGGCGCTGGCCCTCCGACGGTCCGTCCGGCACGTCGGCGCGGATCGCCGTCGTCGCGAACACCGGCGACGACCTGTGGCTGACCGGCGTCCGCCTGCAGCCGGACGTCGACTCGCTGCTCTACGCGCTCGCGGGCGTCAACGACGTCGAGCGCGGCTGGGGTCGGGCGGGCGACAGCGAGCGGGTCGCCGACGAGCTGCGCGCGTGGGGCGCCGGCTGGCCGTGGTTCACGCTCGGCGACCTCGACCTCGGGACCCATCTCGCGCGGACGGGCTGGCTGCGCGAGGGCCGAACCGTCTCGGAGGTCGTCGAGCGACTGGCGGCGCGTTGGCCGCTCGGGGTGCGGCTGCTGCCGATGACGGACGCCGAAGTGGACACGCACGTCCTGACCGCGAGCGGCCGCATGCACTTCCAGGAATGGTGGACCCTGCACCGGGCGAGCCTGCCGGCGATCGCGTTCGAGAACGCCGGGATCGCGGCCGCGGCGCCGGGGGCCGGCGTGCTCGAGGCGATCGCGGAGGCGGACGCGGTGCTCGTCGCGCCGTCGAACCCGGTGGTCTCGATCGGTCCGATCCTCTCGGTCCCGGGGATCGCCGAGGCGGTCGCCGCGGCGCCGGGCGGGGTCGCCGGCGTCTCCCCGATCATCGGCGGGGCCGTGGTGCGGGGCATGGCCGACGCCTGCCTCGCGACGCTCGGGGTGCCGACCTCGGCCGATGCCGTCGGACTGCGCTACGGGGCCCGCGGCGGCCTCGGCGCCTACGACCGCGCCGCGCTGCCCGGCCTGCTCGACGCCTGGCTCGTCGCCGAGGAGGACGCCGCGCTCGCGGCGGGCCTCGAGGCCGCGCGCCTGCCGACGGCGGTGCGGCCGCTCTGGATGCGCGATCTCGACAGCTCCGCCGCGCTCGCGGCGGCCGCGCTCGACGCGGCGCTCGGCTGAGCCGGCACCGTCGCAGCCGGCCGACCGATCCCGCGCCGCGCGTCAGCGCCGCGTCAGGGCGGCGGTGCGCGGGCCGAGCGCGCCGAGGGCGTGCGCGGCCTCGAGGTGCTCGATCGTGTCGACGTCGCGCCGCAGGCCCCAGCCGGCCGGCAGCGCGAGCTCGGCGAAGCCGGCCGCGCGGTGGGCCGCGGCCGATTCCGCGCCGAACCGCGGCTCGAACGGGAGGCGCGCCCGGGCGGTGGCGAGCGCGCTGCCGACGCCGTCGGCGTCCGGCACGAAGGCGCGGCCGGCCGTCGCCGCGAGCGCGAGCGCGTGCCCGAGCTCGCCCGGTGCGAGCGCCGGGAGGTCCCCGAGCAGCACCGCCCGGTCCGCGTCCGGCCCCGCCGCCTCGATGCCGAGCGCGATGGCGGCGCGCAGGCCGCCGGCGGTGTCGGGCACGATCTCGACGCCGCGGATCCCGCGCGCGGCGTCCGCCGTCTCGGCGTCGCCGGTGACGACGAGCACGCGCGCGACCGCGTCGCACGCCGCGGCGGCCTCGATCGTGTCGAGCGCGATGGCGCGGGCGAGCCCGACCCGGTCGGCACCCGGGACGGCGAGCCGGGACTTGCCGGCGACCGCCGGCTTCACGGGGACGACGAGCGTCCAGCGGGCGGACGACGCGCCCGAGCCGGTGGCCGCGGCGAGCGCCGCCTGATAGCCCTCGCGCCACGCCTCCGCGGCGCCGAGGCGGAAGAGGTCCTCGCGGGCGGGGCGCTGGAGTCCGCGCGCGCCGGGCTCGTCGAGCGAGTCGGTCACGAGCCGTCCGAGCCCGCGGACGACCGCGACCGGGATCCCGGAGGCCTTGCCCTTGACGAGCTCGGCGGCCGAGGCGAGCTCGTCGCCGATGGCCGCGATCGTCGCCTCGAGCACCCGGCCGCCGGAGTCCGTCGACCCGCGCAGGTCGTCGACCACCCGGACGCCGGCGGCGCCGATCGCCTGGTCGATCTGGCCGACGCGCCACGCGCGCCCGAGCGTGTCGGAGACCACGACTCCGAGGCGGGCCCCGGTCGCGGCGCGCAGCGCGCCCGCGAGCGCCCGCGCCGACGCGTCCGCATCGAGCGGCAGCAGCAGCACCTCGCCGTCGGCCGCGTTCGACGCGTCGACGCCGGCGGCGGCGAGCACGAGGCCCTGGGGGTTCTCGACGATGCGGGTGCGGCCGCCGGCGTGCTCGACCGTCGCGACCACCCGGACCGTCTCGGCGTCGATCACGGCGTCGCGCTCCGCCGCCTCGACGATCCGGCCCTCGGCCTTCGAGACGACCTTCGAGGTCACGACGAGGATGTCGCCGTCGGCCGGGCCGAGCTCGGCGTAGGCGCGCGCGACGATCGCCGCGAGGTCGTCGCCGGGACGGATCTCGGGGATGCCGGCGAGGCCGGTCACCGAGTAGCTCGCCGGGGCGCCGGTCACGACTCGTTCGGGCGGAGGAACCTGGCGACCGCGCCCGGCACGTACGGCCGGACGTCGCCGCCGAGCGAGTCGACCTGCCGGACCAGGGAGCTCGACACGTGCGCGTGCTCCGGGTTCGGCAGCAGGAAGACGGTCTCGACGCCGGCGAGGTCTCGGTTCACGATCGCCATCGGCGTCTCGTACACGAGGTCCGTCTGGCCGCGCACGCCCTTGACGAGCACGGTCGCCCCGACATCGGTGCAGTAGTCGACGAGGAGGCCGACGTTCCAGCTCGTCACGGTGATCCGGCCCCGGATGCCCGCCTCGGCGATGGAGTCCTGGATGAGCGAGACCCGGTCCGCGAAGGGGATGAGCGCCGTCTTGTCCGGGTTGTGGACGACGAGCACGTGGAGCTCGTCGAAGATGCCCGCGGCGCGCCCGATCACGTCGAGGTGGCCCAGGGTGATCGGATCGAACGAGCCGGGGACGACGGCGATGCGGGGCACGGCCACCAGCGTAGCCGCGGGCGCTGCGGCCGGTCCGAAGGATTTCGCGGGATGACCAGCCGGCCCGGCGCGCGTCGTCCGGCCGCACGCCCTCCTCGCGCGACGCCGCGATCCGGCGCGTCACGCCCGGGTGAGGAACTCGCCGGCCTCGTCGTCGACGCGGCGGGCGATCGCGGCGGCGAGCGCCGGATGGTCGGCGAGGTCGGGGTCGGCCGCGACGATCGCGATCGCGTCCTCCCGGGCCGCGGCGATGAGCTCGCCGTCGGTCGCGGCGGACAGCAGCCGGAGCGCGCTGCGGCGGCCGGACTGCGCGGCGCCGAGGACGTCGCCCTCGTGCCGCAGGGCGAGGTCCCGCTCGGCGAGCGCGAAGCCGTCGAGCGTCGCCGCGACGGCCTCGACCCGCTCGCGGGCGAGCGAGCCGGTCTCGGCGGCGGTGACGAACAGCGCGAGCCCTGGCAGGCCGCCGCGGCCGACCCGCCCCCGCAGCTGGTGGAGCTGGGAGACGCCGAACCGGTCGGCGTCGAGCACGATCATCACGGAGGCGTTCGGCACGTCGACGCCGACCTCGATGACCGTCGTGGCCACCAGCGCGTCGATCTCCCCCGCGGCGAAGGCGCGCATGGTCGCGTCCTTCTCCTCGGGCGGCATCCGGCCGTGGAGGGCCCGCACGGCGAGGCCGGAGAACGCCGGATGCGACTGCAGCAGGGCGAGGACGCCCTCGACGGTCGACGTCGCGGCGCGCGGGGCCTCGTCCCCGTCCGGGGGGCGGTCCTCGTCCTCGGCCACCGACTCGGCGATCGCGGGGACGACGACGAAGCCCTGACGGCCGGCGGCGAGCTCCTCGGCGAGCCGGTCCCAGACGCGTGCGATCCAGCCGGGCCGCTCCGCGAGCGGCACGACGTGCGACTCGATCGGGGCGCGGCCGGCGGGCAGCTCGGCGATCGTCGTGACGTCGAGGTCGCCGAAGACCGTCATCGCCACCGTCCTGGGGATCGGCGTCGCGGTCAGCACGAGCAGGTGCGGCACCGCGCCCGCGGCGCCCTTCGCCCGCAGCGAGTCGCGCTGCTCGACCCCGAAGCGGTGCTGCTCGTCGACGACGACGAGGCCGAGGTCGGCGAACGACACGTGCTCGCCGAGCAGCGCGTGCGTGCCGACCACGATGCGGGACTGCCCGGACGCCGCCGCGAGCAGGGCCCGCTTCCGGTCGGCCGCCGGCATCTTGCCGGTCAGCAGGGTCGGCCGCAGCGCCGCGGCGAGGTCCGGGCCGAGCGCGGCCGCGATCGAGCGCAGATGCTGCTGCGCGAGCACCTCGGTCGGCGCGAGGAGCACCGACTGCCCGCCGGACTCGGCGACGGTCAGCATCGCGCGCAGCGCGACGAGGGTCTTGCCCGAGCCGACCTCGCCCTGCACCAGGCGGTTCATCGGCCGGGTCGCGGCGAGGTCGGCCGCGATCGCCGCCCCGGCGGCGCGCTGGTCGCCGGTCAGCTCGAAGCCGAGCTCGCGGTCGAGGCTCGCGAGCAGCCCCCCGGCCTCGCGCGGGATCGCGGCCGACGCGCGCAGCTGGTCGCGCCGCTGCACGAGGGCGGTCTGCAGCACGAGCGCCTCCTGGTAGCGCAGCGCCGCTCGCGCCGCCTCCCAGTCGGCGTCCCGCCCGGGCCGGTGGATGCCCTCGAGCGCGGTCCGGAAGCCGACGAGGCCCTGCGCCGCGGCGATCCCCGCCGGCACCGGGTCGTCCAGCCCTTCCGGGAGCACGTCGAGCGCGACGCCGATCGCGTTCGCGATCCGCCACGACGGCAGCGAGCCGGTCGCCGGGTAGACCGGGATCGGCCGCTCGGCCCAGGCCGCGCCGTCGGGCTCCGACTCCTCGCCGAACAGCTCGTACTCCGGATGCGTGAGCTGGAGCGCGTTCCGGTAGACCCCCACCCTCCCGGCGAACAGGCCGCGGGCGCCCTCCCGCAGCTCCTGGAGCCGCCAGGCCTGGTTGAACCAGGTCAGCGAGAGCGTGCCCCGGCCGTCGGTGATGACGGCCTCGACGATCGTCCCCCGGCGCTGCGCCATGCGGCGCTCGCCGACCCGGGCGACGGTCGCGACGACCGTGACGTCCTCGCCCTCGCGCAGACCGGTCAGCGGCGTGAGCTCGCCGCGATGCGCGTAGCGGCGCGGATAGTGCCCGAGCAGGTCGCCCGCCGTGCGGTGGCCGAACGCCCGCTCGAGCGCCTTCGCCCCGGAGCCGCCGACGACGTCGGCGAGTCGGCGCGTCAGCGGGTCGGCCATGCACCGAGGCTACGCGGGATCGCCGGCCGGGTGCGGAGCTCCGCCGCCGCGCGCGACCTGCCCGGAGCGAGCGAGAACTAGTCTGCAGGGGTGACGCGCATCATCGCCGGCCACGCCGGCTCGCTCGCGCTGGCGGTGCCCAGGTCGGGCACCAGGCCGACGAGCGACCGGGTCCGGGAAGCGGTGTGCTCGGCGCTCGACGCGGCGGACGCGATCGCCGGGGCGCGCGTCCTCGACCTGTACGCGGGGTCGGGGGCGCTCGGGCTCGAGGCCGCCTCGCGCGGCGCCGCGGAGGTCGTCCTCGTCGAGCGCGACGCCGCCGCGGCGGCGATCTGCCGGAGGAACGCGGAGACCGTGCGATCGCGCGCGCCGGAGAGCGCCGCCCCGCGCATCGAGGTCGCGGCCCAGTCGGCCGCGTCGTGGCTCGCCGGCGCGGGCGGGACCGCCTGGGACCTCGCATTCGTCGACCCGCCGTACGAGCTGTCCGAGCCGGAGCTGGCGGCCGTGCTCGCCGCGCTCGCGCCGCTGCTCGCGGCGGACGCCGCGGTGCTCGTGGAGCGCTCGTCGCGCTCGCCCGCCCCGGTCGTGCCCGAGGGGCTCGTGCTCGAGCGCACCCGTCGGTACGGCGAGACCGCGGTGCACTGGCTGCGGCGCCTCGACGCGCAGCCGACCCGCGGAGGCTAGGCCCGGCGGAAGGGATCCCAGCCGGCGGCGTCCAGCGGCTCGCCGAGCAGGCTGACACCGCTGCCCGCGACGACCGCGCCGATGGGCGAGAACCCGTCCGGCAGCGGGACGTCGGGTGGGAAGGTCGCGAGGAAGGCGTGGTCCTCCGCGGCGTCGAGCACCCCGGCCGCGGCCTCGCCGAGGTCGATCCGGACGCCGCTCGCCGACGCGATCCGGGACGCGTCCAGGGCGACGCCGTCGGACACGTCGAGCATGGCGCTCGCACCGGCCGCGGCCGCGGCGATCGCGTGGCCGACCTTCGGCGACGGGCGCAGCTGCGCCGTCAGCTGCGAGCGCGCGCGGCGGAGCACGGACTCGGAGGCCTGCTGCCCGTCGGGCAGGCCGAACGGGTCCAGCCGCGCGCCGCGCGCGAGCCAGCGCAGACCCTGTGCCGCCCAGCCGAGCGTCCCGGTCACGGCGACGACGTCGCCGACGCGCGCGCCGGAGCGGAGCACCGCCGCACGGCCCTCCAGGTCGCCGAACGCGGTCGCGACGGCCGTCGTCACCGGCGACTCCGCGAGGTCCCCGCCCTCGACGCCGCAGCCCGGCGCGATCGCCGCACAGGCGTCGCGCAGCCCGTCGGCGATCGACTCGAGCGCGGCGATCGGCAGGTCCCGCGGCACCGCGAGCGCGACGACGAGCGCCGTGGGGCGCGCGCCCATCGCGGCGACGTCCGCGAGGTTGACGGCGGCGAGCTTCCAGCCGACGTCGTACGGGCTCGACCAGGCCCGAAGGAAGTCCGGCCCCTCGACCATCGAGTCGCTCGTGACGACGAGGCGGCCGTCGGGCGCCGCGATCACCGCGGCGTCGTCGCCGGGCCCGACCAGCCGCGCCGCGGAGGCCGTCAGGCGCGGCAGGATCGCCGCCAGCGCCGCGAGCTCGCCGGCCTCGCCGATCGTCGGGGAGCCGGTCCACGCGTGCACGCTCCTACGCTACGGCCCACCGCGCGGCGCCGAAGTAGCCTGGAGGGGTGCGAACGCGTGCGATCCGTTCGGCGGCGGCGCTCGCCGCGTCCGCCGTCGTGGTCGGCGTCGCGCTCGCCGGCTGCACGCCGATCGTCGCGCTCGATCCGGCGCCGGACGCCGCCTCCCCGCTCTGCGCCGCGGTGAGCGTGCGGCTGCCGGACGAGGTGGACGGCCTCCCGGCGCGCGAGACCAACGCCCAGGCGACCGGCGCCTGGGGGAACCCGACGGCCGTGGTCCTGCACTGCGGCGTCGCCTCGCCGCCCCCGACCAGCGAGCTGCCCTGCGTCACGCCGCCGGGCGGCGCCGTGGACTGGCTCGTCGACGACTCCGACGCGCCGACCTACGTGTTCACCAGCTACGGGCGCACGCCCGCGGTGTCGGTCGCGATCGACAACACCGTGGTCTCCGGGGTCTCGGTGCTCGACGCGATCGACGTCGCCGTCTCGCAGCTGCCGAGGTCAGGCTCCTGCCTCTAGCGCGAGGTCGAGGAGCTCGGAGATGAGCTCGCGGTAGCCGATGCCGCTCGCGGCCCAGCACTTGGGGAACATCGAGATCGGCGTGAAGCCCGGCATCGTGTTGATCTCGTTGACCACGGGCCCCGAGCCGGTCAGGAAGAAGTCGACGCGGGCGAGCCCGCGGCAGCCGATCGACTCGAACACCCGGGCCGCGAGCCGCTGCAGCTCGCGCAGCTGCTCCGGCGCGACCTCGGCGGGGCAGATCAGCTCGGCGGCATCCGGGTCGAGGTACTTGGCGGCGTAGTCGTAGAACTCGCGGGTGCGCATCACGATCTCGCCGGGCAGCGAGACGCGCGGCGCGGGGTCGGCGGCGCCGGCCCTGGCGCCCAGCACGCCGCACTCGAGCTCGCGCCCCTCGATCGCGGCCTCGACGAGGGCGGTGCGGTCCTCGGCCCAGGCGATCCGGAGCGCCGCCTCGAGCCCGTCCCAGGAGGCGACCTTGGTGACGCCGACCGAGGAGCCGGCGCGGGCGGGCTTGACGAAGACGGGCAGGCCGAGCCCGGCCGCCGCGGTCCGCACCCGCGGGGCGTCGGCGGACCAGTCCCGCTCGGCGACCGCGATCCACGGCGCGACCGGCACGCCGGCGCCCTGCAGCACGACCTTGGCGACGTGCTTGTCCATGCCGAGCGCCGAGCCGAGCACCCCGCTGCCGACGTACGGCAGGCCGACCAGCTCGAAGAGCCCCTGGATCGTGCCGTCCTCGCCCCACGGGCCGTGCAGGATGGGGAACGCGACGTCGACCTCCCCCAGTTCGCGGACGGCGCCGTCGGGATCGATCACGCGGAGCAGCCGCGTCGCCGCCGACTGCGGCCAGAGCACCCGAGTGCCGTTGTCGACGACGACCGGCATCGCGTCGGGATCCATCCGCAGCCGCTCGGGATCGTCCGGCTGGAGCGTGAACGCCCCCTCCCGCGTGATGCCGATCGGGACGACGTCGAACCGCTCGCGGTCGATCGCGGCGAGCACGCCGCCGGCGGTCGCGCAGCTGATCTCGTGCTCCGAGGAGCGGCCGCCGAAGACGACCGCGACCCGCCGCCGGGCGGCCTGCCCCTCCATGCCGTTCATTCCCCCTGCGGAATATGGTCGTCGGTCGTCAGGTGCGGCGCGATCTCGCGCGGGTCGAGCTCGCCGTCGACCACCGCCGCGACCTGCTGCGCGATCGGCATCGCCACCCGCTTCGCCTCGGCGAGCTCGAGGATCGGCGCGATCGAGGAGAGCCCCTCCGCGGTCTGGTTCATCTTCGCCGCGACCTCCTTGATGCTGAGGCCCTGGCCGAGCAGTCGGCCGGCGGTGTTGTTCCGCGACAGCGGCGACTCGCAGGTCGCGATCAGGTCGCCGAGGCCGGCGAGCCCCGACATCGTCTCCGCCTTCGCGCCGTAGGCGACGGCGAAGTCGGTCATCTCGGCGAGGCCGCGGGTGATGATCGACGCCTTGGTGTTGTCCCCGAAACCGACGCCGTCGACGATCCCGACCGCGACCGCGACGATGTTCTTCAGCACGCCGCCGAACTCGGTGCCGATCACGTCGGTGTTCACGAAGGAGCGGAAGTAGGGGTTGCGCGCGGTCGTCGCGACCGAGCGCGCCGTCTCCAGCGACGCCGACGCGACCACCGCGGCCGTCGGCTGCTCCCTGGCGATCTCCGAGGCGAGGTTCGGGCCGGAGATGACCGCGATCCGCTCCGGCGGGGTGCCGAGCTCCTCGGCGACCACCTCCGACATCCGCCGGCCGCTGCCCCGCTCGAGCCCCTTCATGAGCGAGACGAGCACCGCATCGGCGGGGATCGCGGCGCGCATCGCGCGGAGGTTCTCCCGCAGCGTCTGGCTCGGCACCGAGAGGTAGACCTCCTCCGCGCCGTCCAGCGCGACCGCCGGGTCGGCCGTCGCGCGCAGCGAGCGCGGCAGCGCGATGCCCTTCAGGTACTTCGAGTTCCGCTTGGCGGCGTCGATCTCGCGCGCGAGCGTCGCGCGCCTGGCCCACACCGTGACCGAGGCGCCGCCGTCGGCGAGCACCTTCGCGAACGTCGTGCCCCAGGATCCCGCGCCGATCACGGCGACGCGCCGCGTCATGACCGGGCCCCCCGACGATAGGGGTCCCCGTCGACCGCCATGTCCCAGCGGTGCTCCGGCGGGGTTTCCCCAGGCCGCAGCCGCGCCTGCAGCGCGGTGATCGCGTCCATCAGGGTCTCGGTGATCTCGGCGAGCGTCCGCTGGTCCAGCGGGCGGTCCCGCCACGGGGCGAGGTCGATCGGCTCGCCGATCATCACCACGATGCGCTTGCGGGGGAACGGCCACCAGCGCAGCTTCCCGTACGGCGGGAGCACCCGCTGCGCGCCCCAGTGCGCGATCGGCAGCAGCGGGGCGCCGGACTCGAGCGCGAGCCGCGCCGCGCCGGTCTTCCCCTTCATCGGCCACAGCCCCGGGTCGCGGGTGAGCGTCGCCTCGGGGTAGACGATGAGCAGGCTGCCGGTCTCCACCAGCTGCTCCGCCGCACGCAGCGAGGAGGCGGCGCTGCCGGCGCGGTCGACCGGGATCTGGCCGGAGGCCTGCATGATGCCGCCGATCACCGGCACCTTCCAGATGCTCTTCTTGGCCAGGAACCGCGCCAGCCGGCCGTGCTTCCAGAACGCCCGGACGAGATAGGTCGGATCGATGATCGACATGTGGTTCGAGGCGACGACGACCGGGCCGCGCGCCGGGATCCGCTCGCCGCCGACGACCTCGGTGCGCGCGAGCAGGCCGATCAGGGGGAACAGGATCGCCCCGCAGATCCGCCACGGCCACCAGGTCTTCCGGTCGCGCGGCCACTCGCCCGCCGGATGGGAGGGCGGGGCCGCCTCCACGGGGCTGTCGTCCATCGAGCCGTCAGTCCTCGAGGGCGAACTCGGCGCCGAGATCGGTGAGCTTCTCCGTGAACCGCTCGTAGCCGCGGCCGATGAGGCCGAGGTTCGAGACGCGGGAGCGGCCGCGCGCGGTGAGCGCGGCGATCAGGTGCGAGAAGCCGCCGCGCAGGTCGGGCACGACGATGTCGGCGCCGGTCAGCGGCGTCGGCCCCTGGATGACCGCGGTCTGCTCGAGCGGGCGGCGGGGGACGCGCCGGGTCGAGGTCTCGACGCCGCCGGGCACCACCCGGATGTCGGCGCCCATCGCGACCAGCGCCTCGGTGAAGCCGAAGCGGTTCTCGTACACCGTCTCGTGCACCAGGGAGCGCCCCTCCGCCTGCGTCAGCGCGACGACGAGCGGCTGCTGCCAGTCGGTCATGAAGCCGGGGTGCACGTCGGTCTCGATCTCGACCGGGCGCAGCGCCCCGGCGGGCTTCCAGAACCGGATGCCGTCCTCCCGCACGTCGAACGCGCCGCCGACCTTGCGGTACACGTTCAGGAAGGTCGTGAGGTCCTGCTGCCGGGCGCCGGAGACGAAGATGTCGCCGCCGGTCGCGAGGGCGGCCGAGGCCCAGGACGCGGCCTCGTTCCGGTCGAACATCGCCCGGTGCTCGTAGCCGCTCAGCCGCTCGACGCCCTCGACGAAGACGACGCGATTCGGCTCGACCGTGATGATCGCGCCCATCTTCTGCAGGATCGCGATGAGGTCCATGATCTCGGGCTCGATCGCGGCGTTGCGCAGCTCGGTGGTGCCCTCCGCGAGCACGCTGGTCAGCAGCACCTGCTCGGTCGCGCCGACGCTCGGGTAGGGCAGCTCGATGTCGGCGCCGTGCAGTCCGTCCGGCGCGGTGAGCCGGATGCCCTCGTAGGACTTGTCCACGATCGCTCCGAACGCGCGCAGCGAGTCCATGTGGAAGTTGATCGGGCGGTCCCCGATCCGGCAGCCGCCGAGGTCCGGGATGAGCGCCTCGCCGATGCGGTGCAGCAGCGGGCCGCAGAACAGGATGGGGATCCGGCTCTCGCCCGCGAGCGCGTCGATCTCGGCGAAGTGCGCGCGCTCGACGTTCTTCGGGTCGAGCCGGTAGGTGCCCTTGCCGTCGGTCGCGACGCTCACGCCGTAGGCGCCGAGCATGCCGGTCACGACGTTCACGTCGGCGATCGCGGGGACGTCGTGCAGCACGCTCGGCCGGTCGGCCAGCAGCGCCGCGACCATCGCCTTGGTGACGAGGTTCTTCGCCCCGCGGACCTCGACGGCGCCGTGCAGCGGCTTGCCGCCGTCGATCACGATCGTGTCGGAGGACAGGCCGACCCGCTCCGCGGCCCGTCGCGAGTCCTGCGTGAGTGCGTTCATCCGCGCCTTCCGGGCGTCCCCGCCGGTCCTACCTCGCCGGGAGCGTCGTCGGGAGCCACGACGGCCGCTTCGTCTCGAACTCGGCGATGGCGTCCTCGTCGCGAAGGGTCAGCCCGATGTCGTCGAGCCCCTCCAGGAGGCGCCACCGAGTGTAGTCGTCGATCTCGAAGACGGCGGTGACCTCGCCCACGGTGACGGTGCGGGCGTGCAGGTCGACGGTCGCGTCGATCCCGGGCTCCTCCAGGATGCGCTCCCAGACGCGCTCGATGACGTCCTCGGCGAGCACGCCCGTGAGCAGGCCCTGCTTCCCGGAGTTGCCCTGGAAGATGTCGCCGAATCGGGGGCTGAAGACGGCGCGGAAGCCGTAGTCGCGCAGCGCCCAGACGGCGTGCTCGCGGCTGGAGCCCACGCCGAAGTCGGGGCCGGCGAAGAGCACCGTCCCGCTCGCGTAGGCGGGGTCGTTGAGGACGAAGCCCGGCTCCTGGCGCCAGAGGTGGAAGAGGCCGTCGTCGTAGCCGGTCTTCGTGATCCGCTTGAGGAAGACGGCGGGGATGATCTGGTCGGTGTCGACCGTGTTCCGCATCAGCGGCACGGCCGGGCCGGTGACGGTCGTGAACGCATCCATCAGCGCACCTCCGCAGGCAGGTCGATCCCGAGATCCCATGGGCTCGAGAGGGTGCCGCGCACCGCGGTCGCGGCGGCGACCAGCGGGCTCACCAGGTGGGTGCGGCCGCCCTTGCCCTGCCGGCCCTCGAAGTTCCGGTTCGAGGTCGACGCGCAGCGCTCGCCGGGCGCGAGCTGGTCGGGGTTCATGCCGAGGCACATCGAGCAGCCGGCGAACCGCCACTCGCCGCCGAAGTCCTCGACGATCTTGTCGATGCCCTCCGCCTCGGCCTCGATCCGCACCCGCGCGGACCCGGGCACGACCATCACGCGCACCCCGTCGGCCTTCCTGCGCCCCTTGATCACGGAGGCGAAGGCGCGCAGGTCCTCGATCCGGGAGTTCGTGCAGGAGCCCATGAACACGGCGTCGACCGCGATGTCCTTCATCCGGGTGCCGGGGGCGAGGTCCATGTACTCGAGCGCGCGCTCGGCGGACGACTTCTCGACGGGGTCGATCAGGTGCGCCGGGTCGGGCACCGCCTCGCCGAGCGAGACGCCCTGGCCGGGGTTCGTCCCCCAGGTGACGAAGGGCTCGAGCGAGTCGGCGTCGAGCACCACCTCGGCGTCGAAGTCCGCGCCCTCGTCGGTCGCGAGCGTGCGCCAGTAGGCGACCGCCTCGTCCCAGTCGGCGCCCTGCGGCGCGTGCGGCTTGTCCTTGACGTAGGCGAGCGTCGTCTCGTCCGGGGCCACCATGCCGGCCCGGGCGCCGGCCTCGATCGACATGTTGCAGATCGTCATGCGGCCCTCCATCGAGAGGGCGCGGATGGCCGAGCCGCGGTACTCGATGACGTGGCCCTGCGCCCCGCCGATGCCGATCTTCGCGATGACCGCGAGGATGATGTCCTTCGCGCTCACCCCGGGGCGCAGCGTCCCGTTCACGGTGACCGCCATGGTCTTGAACGGCTTGAGCGGCAGCGTCTGCGTCGCGAGCACGTGCTCGACCTCGGAGGTGCCGATGCCGAACGCCATGGCGCCGAACGCGCCGTGCGTCGAGGTGTGCGAGTCGCCGCAGACGACCGTGATGCCCGGCATGGTGAGGCCGAGCTGGGGGCCGACGACGTGGACGATGCCCTGCTCGACGTCGCCGAGCGAGTGGATGCGGACGCCGAACTCGGCCGTGTTGCGCCGCAGCGCCTCGATCTGCGCCCGACTGGTCGGGTCGGCGATCGGCTTGTCGATGGCCAGCGTCGGGGTGTTGTGGTCCTCGGTCGCGATCGTCAGGTCGAGCCGCCGCACCGGCCGGTCCGCCTGGCGCAGGCCGTCGAAGGCCTGCGGGCTGGTGACCTCGTGGACGAGGTGCAGGTCGATGTAGATGAGGTCCGGCTCTCCGAGCTCGCCCTTCTTCACGACGTGGGCGTCCCAGATCTTCTCGGCGAGCGTCCTGGGGGCTGCTGGCATTGCTCCAGTCTACCCAGGCGGACCCGCGCGGAACCGGGGCGGAGCCCGGTGCGCGTCGGAGCGGCTCAGCAGGGCTCGACGCCGATCTCGACGGCGCCGAGGACGAGCGTGCAGGCCTCCGCGACGCGCGCCTCGCCGCCCGGCTCGATCTCCGCGCTCGAGCCGTCGGCGCCGAGCAGGACGATGCCGTTCGCGCTCGAGAGGTCCCGGAGCAGCAGGCCGTCGCCCGGCCGCGGCTCGACGACGAGGTGGGTGCGGGAGACGGTGCGCGCCGGGTCGTCGATCGCGACCGTCCGCGCCCCGGCCGGTGCGGCCGCCGGGTCCGGCCGGCGGCCCAGCAGCAGCACGCCGTCGACCGGGACGCGCTCCCCCGAGGCGAGCCGCAGCGCCCACTCGGCCCTCGGGCGGCGGGCGATCACGACGGTGCGGTCCTCGGCGTCCGACGGGTCGTCGGCCGGCGGCTCGGCGGCGAGGGACGGCGACGCGGCGGCGGGAGCCGGCGGGAGCGGCGGCAGCGGCGGCAGCGGGGTCCGGACGGTCGCCGAGTCGGTGTGGCCGAGCGTCCTGACGTCCCAGGCCGGCGGCGGCAGCGCCGACGGGGCAGCCGGCGGGGCAGCCGGCGCGGCGGTCGCGCCGACCGGAGGTGCCGACGCGACCCCCGGCGGCAGCGGCGGCGATCCCGGCGTCTGCAGCGCCGACCCGCAGCCGAGGCAGACGAAGCCCGCCGGATCGACCGGCTGGCCGCAGGCCGCGCAGACCGGCCCGGAGTCCCGCATCACGACGCCCGCCACGGGACCATCATGACGCGGCGTCCGTGCGCGGCCAAGCGGCGCCGAGGCCGAGCCGGGGCGCACGGCCTCGGGTACGCTGACGCCATGTCCAACGACTCCGACGACATCCGCGCGCAGGCGGAGAAGCATCTCAGGAACCAGCGGCAGTTCTGGTCCTCGACGATCACGCTCGTCATCGTCTTCCTCATCATCACCGCCGTGTGGGCGCTCACCAGCAACTGGCACGGCTACTTCTGGCCGATGTGGCCCGGCATCGCGTTCGCCATCGCGATCGCCTTCCACGCGCTCAACGTCTACGGCCCGCTCGGCCGGCCGATCAGCTCGGACGCGATCGACGCCGAGGTGCGGCGGCGCGGCGGCGACCCCCGCACCGGCGCCTGATGGCCGTCGCGATCGACCCGGACCTCGTCGAGTGGTCGGACCCCGGCCGCCTCGACGGCCGGCCGCTGCTCGTGCTGCTGCACGGCTACGGGCAGGACGAGCACGGGCTCGCCGGGATCGCGGAGGCGGTCGCCCCCGGCATCGTCACGGCGGCGCTGCGCGGCCCGCGGCCGTCCCGTGCGCCGCTCGCCGGCGGCTACGGCTGGTACGACGTCGACGAGCGGATCCGGCCCCTGGCCGGCCAAGAGGCGGAGACGACCGGAGCCTTGCTCGACTGGCTCGACGCCGTCGTCGCCGAGCGCGGCGCGCCCTCCCGGCTCGCGGTCGCCGGATTCAGCCAGGGCGCGGCGCTCACGCTGCATCTGCTGCGCACCGCGCCCGAGCGGTGGGACGCCGTGGTCACCCTCGGCGGCTACTGGCTGCCGACCGCGGCGCCGGCCGACGACCGGCTCGCCGAGCTGCGGCCGGCCGTGTTCTGGGGGCGCACCGAGGGGGACCCGGCGATCGCGCCGGCCTACATCGAGGCGACGCGAGCGGCGCTCGCCCCGATCGCGCCGGACGCCGAGCACGTCTATCCGGGTGACGTGCACGCCGTCGTCCCGGACGAGCTCGTCGACCTCACCGCGTTCCTGAAGGCGCGGCTGGAGGCCTGACGGGAGGCCCGGACGGCGAGGGCCCCGGGCCGACCGGGCCCGTCCGTCGGGGCGATCCGCGCGTTCGAGGCTAGCCGAGCAGCGCCACGCCGAAGCCCGAGACGACGGCCCGCACCTCGGCGAGGTAGCGCTGCGCCTGCTCGGTGAGCGGGATCGCGGCGTGGCTGATCCAGCCGATCTCGATGCGTTCCTCGACGTCGAGCGGGATGGCGACGATCTCCGGGTCGAGGTCGTCGCTGATGATGCCCGTCGAGATCGTGTAGCCGTCGAGCCCGATCATGAGGCTGAAGATCGTCGCTCGGTCGGAGACCCGGATCTCCTGTCTGCTCGACAGGGTGGAGAGGATCTCCTCGGCGAAGTAGAACGAGTTGTTCGCCCCCTGGTCGAAGGTGAGCCGCGGCAGGTCGGCGAGATCGGCGAGCCCGACGCGGTCTCGGGAGACGAGCGGGTTCCTCCGGGAGACGAAGATGTGCGGCTCGGCGAGGAAGATCGGGTGGAACGCGAGCCCGGAGTCCCGGAGCAGCTTGTCGATGACCTTCCGGTTGAAGTCGCTCCGGTAGAGGATGCCGAGCTCGCTGCGCAGCGTCCGGACGTCCTCGATGATGTCCCAGGTGCGGGTCTCGCGCAGGGAGAACTCGTACTCGGCCGCCCCGCTGCCCCTCACCATCCGGACGAACGCGTCGACCGCGAACGAGTAGTGCTGCGCCGACACCCCGAGCAGGCGTCGCGACGGCGGTCGACCGAGGTAGCGCTGCTCGAGGAGCGCCACCTGCTCGACGACCTGCCTGGCGTATCCGAGGAACTCCACCCCGTCGACGGTGAGCGTGACACCGCGGGCGGAGCGGAGGAGCAGGGTGCGTCCCACCCGGGTCTCGAGGTCCTTCATCGCCGCGGACATCGTCGGCTGGGCGACGTAGAGCAGTTCGGCGGCGGCGGTGATCGACCCCTCGGCGGCGACCTCGATGAAGTAGTGGAGCTGCTGCAGCGTGACGCCGCTCGTTCCTTGAGACATAGCCACAGCCTATGGTGACCCATAGACAGATTGAGTTACCTGATGGCTGCGATGCGCCCGCACGATGGATGCACCGAATCCCGCAAGGCCGAGCCCGGTCGACCGACCATCGGATTGGCCGCTCATGGCGAACGAGTTCGCGTTCCGCATCACGACCACCCGCTTCGACGAGGACTACTCGCCGTCCGACAGCTCCCGGCTCACCACGAACTTCGCCAACCTGGCCCGGGGCGAGCACCGTCGGCAGAACCTCCGCAACGCCCTGACGATGATCGACCGCCGGTTCAACGATCTCGCGCACTGGGACAACCCGCACCGGGACCGCTACGCCGTCGAGCTCGAGATCGTCTCCGTCGAGCTGCGGTTCGCCGCGGAGGGCGAGGATCGGGAGTTCCCACTGCTCGAGGTCCTGGACATCGGGATCGTCGACCGGCGGACGGGCGAGCGCCGCCGCGGGATCGTGGGGAACAACCTCTCGTCCTACCTCCGCGACTTCGACTTCAGCGTGCTGCTGCCGGCGGTCGACGGGGCCGCGACCGAGCGCGCCGTCCCCGACGACTTCGGCGACCTGCACGGCAAGCTGTTCCGGCACTTCCTCGACTCCGCCGCGTACCGGGAGCGCTTCCCGACGCCGCCCGTGATCTGCATCAGCGTCTCGACGAGCAAGACGTATCGCCGGACCGGGAACCACCACCCGATCCTCGGCGTCGAGTACCGGCAGGACGAGCACTCGCTGACCGACGAGTACTTCGGGAAGATGGGGCTGCAGGTCCGGTACTTCCTGCCGCCCGGCGGCGTGGCGCCGCTCGCGTTCTACTTCCGCGGCGATCTGCTCGGCGACTACTCCAACCTGCAGCTGATCGGCACCGTCAGCACGATGGAGACGTTCCAGAAGATCTATCGACCGGAGATCTACAACGCGAACTCGGCCGCCGCGGACATCCTCCGACCCAGCCTGGAGCATCAGGACTACTCGCGGACCCAGGTCGCCTACGACCGCGTCGAGCGCAGCCAGCTCGCGATCAAGCAGGGCAGGTACGCGGAGGAGCACTTCGTGAAGCCGCACCGGGAGCTGCTGGAGCGATGGGCCGCCGACTACCCCTCCCACTCGGATCACCGGAGAAGGATCATCGATGACGCACGCACTGCTGCCCACCTCGATCGTCGGCAGCCTGCCGAAGCCGTCATGGCTCGCGCAGCCGGAGACCCTCTGGTCTCCCTGGAAGCTGCAGGGTGACGCCCTGATCGAGGGCAAGCAGGACGCGCTGCGCGTCGCGGTCCAGGAGCAGCGCCATGGCGGCATCGACATCCTCAGCGACGGGGAGCAGACCCGCCAGCACTTCGTCACGACGTTCATCGAGCATCTCAGCGGGGTCGACTTCGAGCGACGCGAGACGGTCCGGATCCGTGATCGCTACGACGCGAGCGTGCCGACCGTCGTCGGGGCGGTCGGTCGCGAGCGGCCCGTGTTCGTCGACGACGCGAGGTTCCTGCGCGGTCAGACCGATCAGCCGATCAAGTGGGCGCTCCCCGGTCCGATGACGATGGTCGACACGCTCTACGACGACCACTACCGCAGCCGCGAGCAGCTGGCCTGGGAGTTCGCGGCGATCCTCAATCAGGAGGCGAGGGAGCTCGAGGCGGTGGGGGTCGACGTCATCCAGTTCGACGAGCCCGCGTTCAACGTCTTCTTCGACGAGGTGCGGGACTGGGGGGTCGCGGCGCTGGAGCGGGCGGCGGAGGGACTGCGCGCGGAGACCGCCGTGCACATCTGCTACGGCTACGGGATCAAGGCGAACACCGACTGGAAGGCGACCCTCGGGTCGCAGTGGCGGCAGTACGAGGAGTCGCTCCCGCTCCTGCAGCGCTCCGCCATCGACATCGTCTCGCTGGAGTGCCACCGCTCCCATGTCCCGATGGAGCTCATCGAGCTCGTCCGCGGCAAGAAGGTCATGCTCGGCGCCGTCGACGTCGCGAGCGAGACGATCGAGACCCCGGAGGAGGTCGCCGACACCCTCCGGAGCGCGCTCGAGTTCGTCGACGCGGACCGGCTCCTCCCGAGCACGAACTGCGGCATGGCGCCCCTGCCCCGGGACGTCGCGCTCGGGAAGCTGCGCGCGCTGAGCGCGGGCGCGGCCGTCGTCCGCGAGGAGCTCGCCTAGCTCCGACGAGAAAACCCCCGGGATGACCGGGGGTTTCCTGTGCGGTGACCCCAGCGGGATTCGAACCCGCGTTACCGCCGTGAGAGGGGAATAGGCTCCCCCGGAACTGCGTGCCCGACCCGGTTCTGCCCTGTGTTTACTGGGGTTCCGTGTGCGTCGAGTGCGTCGCGGAAAGTCCTGTCGTCAGCGTTCGTTGCCAAAATGTTGCCACGTTTGCGCCCCTCCAGAGGCGGGTAATCCTGGTGCCTCTGCGCGCCTGCCGAGTGTGCCGAGTAGCGAACTCACGTTCCCGCGCCTGACCCGCTCTACCAGCTTGCGGGGTCGTGGCGGATGCCGCAACACCACGTCGCTGCGCTCGGATGTTGCACCCTCCGTCCCGACCCCGCGAACAGCAGGGAGCGGGTCCGGGGCGGGAGCGGACCGGGGAGGTAGAATGAGCAACGACGAAGCAGAGGTGATCCCATGAGCGTGACGATTCCGAGCGCGATCCCGGCCGAGTCCCTGCGCGCCTGGTACGACGACGAGCCCCGCGTGAGCGATGTGGCTCTCTACGACATGACCGCCCAAGGCGCGACCACCCTGGCCTCCGTCCTGATCGAACGGCAGCTCGCCACGACCGACGAGCGCGAGCGCGAGTATTGGGCCGCGCGGGTGCGCCTGGTGAACCAGCAGCGCACGGCGCTGGACCCCGACGACCGGCTCGGGCTGATCGCCCAGCAGCAGGCATGGCTCGATGAGATCGACGCCCTGACCGGCCAGGCGAGCCGCCGGATCGCGTGACCGAACCCGTCGCCTCCGACGAGGCGCGGCTGCGGCAGGTGTTCGACGCCGCCGCGCGGCAGGCGATCTTCCCGCCGGTCCCGACCGGCGACCGGCTCCTGGTACTGCTCGGCGGCCAGCCCGCCGCGGGCAAGACGAGGGCGCAGGCGGCGATCCTCGCGGAGCACCCCGAGCTGGTGTCCATCACCGGGGATGACCTGCGCGCCTACCACCCCGGCTACCGGGATCTCGCGGTGAACGACCCGCTGGCGATGCCGGCCGCGACCGCGCCAACCTCCAGCGGGCTCATCCGCCTCGCCCTGGACCATGCGATCGAGCACGGCTACCCGGTGCTGCTGGAAGGCACCTTCCGCGATCCAGCGATGGTCATCGACACCGCGGCCCGGTTCGCGGAGGCCGGTTACCGGGTCGAAGTCGTCGCCGTCGCCACGCCCGCCCCGGTGTCGCGCCTGGCCGCGGAAGAACGGTTCCTGCGCGCCCGGCGCGGCGAGGTCGGCCGCTGGACCCCGCCCGAGGCGCACGAGACGGCGCTGGCCGGCTCACCCGAGGTCGTGGCCGCGCTGGAGGCCCTGCCCGCCGTCGCCCGCATCCAGGTCTACACCCGCGACCGCCGCCTCTACGACAACCACCGCACCGAATCCGGCGCATGGGAGCACGAGCCCCACGCGGCCGAGGTGCTGCGCAGCGAGCAGACCCGAGAGCTCACCCCGGTCGAGGCCGTTGCCTGGCTCGCGGACTACGGCGCCGTATTCGGCGCCGCTCACGCCCGGCGCGGCTACCTCAGCCCGAGGACCGCGTCGGCCTACCGGCGGCTGCAAGACGACGCCGCCCGCATGATCGAGCTGGCCGCCTCCGACCCCAGTGCCGACGTGCGGGCGCTGGAAGAGCAGCAGACCCACCGCCGGATCGCACTGAAGGTCGCCGTGCCCGAGCCGCCGGGGATCGTCGGACGGATCGGGCAGACCCTTCGGCGCTCACTCCCGCCCTATCGTCCAGCTCCGTCGCGTGACGCGCCCGGTAACGAACCACCGAGCATCGGACGCTGAGAGGACGCCTATCGTTCCCCCACTCACGGCGACGACGTGGGAGTAGAACTGTTCGACACCCCTGTCCCCGCCGGATCACGAAAGCACGTTCTGGCCCGTAAAATACGGGCGAGTCGCCGGGTGGCCGCGTGGACAACTCCCTCAGGATTCATGGACCTACGCGGTCGGTAGCACATGAGAACGAGCCTGCCGAGACGCCGCCAAACCCGATACCCGATACCCGATACCCGAGTCTGCGCGATCGCGCCGGATGCCACAAGCCGGTTCGGGCATTGCGGCCTCCGCCCCGACCCCGCGACTGGCAGGGAGCGGGTCCGGTGCTTGTGGAAGTCGACTGTCAGGCGCGGGAGGGGACGCCGAGTTCGGCCAGCAGGTTCAGCACGCGGCGCTCGATCTCGTCGCGCACCGGCCGCACCCCGTCCGGGGTCCAGCCCGCGGGATCGGGTAGCGTCCATTCCTCGTACCGCTTGCCGGGGAAGATCGGGCAGGCATCGCCGCAGCCCATCGTGATCACCGCGTCCGCCGCCCGCACGATCTCGTCGGTCCAGGGCTTGGGGAACTCGCCGGCGATGTCGATGCCCCGTTCGGCCATGACCTGAACGGCGACCGGGTTGATCTGCTCGCCGGGCTCTGAGCCGCCGGACCAGCCGATCGCCCGGTCGCCGGCGTGGTGCTGGAAGAAGCCGAGGGCCATCTGCGAGCGGCCGGCGTTGTGGACGCACAGGAACAGCACGGTCGGCGTGCCCGTCAGGTGCAGCCCGTCGACCTTGGCGAGCGCGCGCAGGCGTTGCCGGGCGAACTTCTCGGTCAGCAGCGGCAGGTAGTTCGGCACGGTCGCACGCTGCGCGAGGTCGGTGTAGGAGGCGTGCAGGAAGCGGTCGATCGTCTCCCGCCCGAAGGTGCCTGCGAACTCCCGCGTCAGGCGCTCGGCGCTGGTGGCGAGGGCCGCTTCCTGGTCGATGGTGATCGTCGCGTGGCGCTCGTGCTCGTCGGGCATCGTCGTCATCCCTTCGTCGTGGTCAGCCGGGGCGCGAGGCTCTGGATGCGGGCGGCGATGTCCTCGAACGCGGCATCGAACGCGGCGTCCGATCCGTCGCGCACCGGGTCGGGCACCGACCAATGCACCCGCCCGGCGTCGCCGAGTTCCTCGTGCGCCGTGTCGCACACCGTCACCACGAAGTCGTCGGCGCCGAGCACGTCGTCCAGGCCGCGCGGGGTGCGGGCTTGGAGGGTGAGGCCGTGCCGGTTCGCGGCGGCGATCGCGCCCGGCTCGATCTGTTCGGCCGGGTGCGTGCCCGCTGAGGCCACGGGCACATCGCTGGTGTCGTGCCAGAGCGCGGCGGCGAGCTGGGAGCGTGCGGAGTTGCCGGTGCAGACGAACACCACCCGCCGTACACCGAGCGTCGGGGAGGGGGTGAGGCCGTCGAGCGCGCCGGGCGCGAGGTGGAGATAGGTGCGGCGCCGGTCGGCCTCCGACCTTGTCCGCACGATCAGCCCCGCGCCCTCGAGCTGGTTCAGGTGATGGGCGAGCAGGCTCGATGAGACGCCGAGTTCGCCTTGCAGCTCGACCGGGGCGACATCGCCCAGGGTGAGCAGGTCCACGATCCGCAGCCGCACCGGATCGGCCAGCGCCGCATATTTGGCGACCCGACCCGCAAGGCTCGTTTCCTCAATGTTCATTACCTCAAGTTTGACTGAGCGAACGGAAGTGGTCAAGATGGGCAGCGATGAACACCACCACCGTTGCCCGCGCTCCGCTGTGGCGGCGCGCTGCCGCCGAGTTGCTGGGCACCGGCCTACTCGTGACGGTCGTCGTCGGCTCGGGGATCGCCGCCCAGCGTCTCTCGCCCGGTGATGTCGGACTCCAGCTCTTGGAGAACTCGATCGCCACCGCGCTCGGGCTGACGGTACTGATCCTGATCTTCCAGCCCGTCTCCGGCGCGCACCTCAACCCGGTCGTCACCCTCGCCGACCGCGCCCTCGGCGCCCGACACCGCGGCAGGGAGATCGCGGTGTACCTCGTGGCGCAGATCATCGGCGGCATCGGCGGGGCGCTGCTGGCGAACCTGATGTTCGGGGTTCCGGCCGCGCTGTCCGCGACCGACCGGGCGACGCCGGGGCAGGCGCTCGGCGAGGTCGTCGCCACCGCCGGGCTGATCCTGACGATCTTCGCCCTGGCCCGCACCGGCCGCGCCGCCCTGATCGCTCCGGCAGTCGGCGCGTACATCGGGGCCGCGTACTGGTTCACCTCGTCCACCTCGTTCGCCAACCCCGCCGTGACCATCGGCCGCATCTTCACCGACACATTCGCCGGCATCGCCCCGACCTCCGCACTGTGGTTCCTCGCCGCCCAACTCGTCGGCGGCGCCGTGGGCGTCGGGCTTGTGCTCCTGCTGTTCCCGAATCGAAAGGCTCAGCCATGACCCATCTGATCGCCATCGGCGGCTCCGACGCCGGCATCTCCGCCGCGCT
>ERZ778028.721-NODE-721-length-55400-cov-7.804933_pt1 | contig 55400 bp, 42 predicted proteins | sample MGYA00375758_ERZ778028 | MGnify/ENA primary metagenome ERZ778028 (study PRJEB29350, sample SAMN05389828) | bioreactor metagenome | isolation source: Thiocyanate bioreactor | place: South Africa: University of Cape Town | collected 2014-03-17 ...
GCGCGGAGCGCCGCGAGCGGCCTGCTTTCGGCTCTCGGGACGCGGATCGGAGGAGCTACGACCGTCCGGCCCGTGACGACCGTCCGGCTCGTTCGTTCGATGACCGCCCGCGTCGCGATGACCGCGGCGGTTACGTTCGCAACTCCGGAGAATCGGCGCGCGGCGGTCGTGATGGCGCCCGTGTGCCCCGTGAAGGCCGCGATTTCCGGAGTACTGATCGTCCGGCTCGCTCGTTCGATGACCGCCCGCGTCGCGATGACCGTCCGGCTCGCTCGTTCGACGACCGCGGCCGCAACTCCTCCGCGTCGGGCGCGGAGCGCCGCGAGCGGCCTGCTTTCGGCTCTCGGGACGCGGATCGGAGGAGTTACGACCGTCCGGCACGTGACGACCGTCCTGCCCGTGACGACCGCCCGCGTCGTGACGACCGTCCCGTCCGCACTGCCGGCGGCAACCGCTCCGACTGGAACTCCGACGCGAAGGATGCCGCGGCACGCAAAGCCTACGAGGAGCACGCCGACGTCGTGCACGAGAAGCTGCAGGCGCAGGCCGTGCAAGCCGAAGAGGTCGCGGACGTGAGCTTCTCGAGCCTCGGCCTCGGCGACAACATCGTGCGGACCCTCGCCGAGCTCGGCGCCGCGGCGCCGTTCCCGATCCAGGCCGCCACGATCGCGCCGATCCTGGGGGGCAAGGACGTGCTCGCCCGCGGCCGCACCGGCTCGGGCAAGACCATCGCGTTCGGCGCTCCACTCGTCGAGGCGGTGCTGCGCAGCCAGGCCGGCAAGCGCCGTGCGTTCGGGCGCAGCCCGAAGGCGCTGATCCTCGCCCCGACCCGCGAGCTCGCGCTGCAGATCGACCGCACCATCCAGCCGATCGCCCGTAGCGTCGGCCTCTTCACGACGCAGATCTATGGCGGCGTGCCCGCCGGGCGCCAGGTCGGGGCCCTGAAGAAGGGTGTCGACATCATCATCGGCACCCCCGGACGTATCGAAGACCTGCAGAACCAGGGCAAGCTCGACCTCTCCGAGGTCGGAATCGTCGTGCTCGACGAAGCCGATCACATGAGCGAGCTGGGCTTCCTCGAGCCGATGCAGCGGATCCTCCGGCTCGTCGACCCCGACGCGCAGAAGCTCCTGTTCTCGGCAACACTCGACCGCGAGGTCGCGGCCCTCGTCGATGAGTTCCTCGTCGACCCGGCCGTCTACGAGGTGGCCGGCGAAGACCAGGACTCCGGCACGATCGACCACCGCGTGCTCGTGATCGATCACCGTGACAAGGCGGAGATCCTCACCTCGCTCGTCGACCGCGCCGGCAAGACCCTCGTGTTCGCTCGCACCCGTGCCTACGCCGAGATGCTCGCCGAGCAGTTCGACGATGCCGGCATCCACGCCGTCGCCCTCCACGGCGACCTGAACCAGGCCAAGCGCACGCGCAACCTCGAGCGCCTCACGTCCGGTCGGGTCAGCGTGCTGGTCGCCACGGATGTCGCCGCCCGCGGCATCCACGTCGACGACATCGACCTGGTCGTCCAGGCCGATGCCCCCGACGAGTACAAGACCTACCTGCACCGCTCCGGCCGCACCGGCCGCGCGGGCCGCGTCGGCACGGTCGTGACGCTCATCCCCCGCCAGCGCCGCCGTCGCATGACGGAGATGCTCGACCGCGCCGAGATCGACGCGCCGTTCGAGGACGCCCGCCCGGGCGACGACGTGATCGAGGAGATCTCGGGCCGTCAGGCCGCGCACGTCGACCGCTGAGTCGCGCTTTCCGGAGGGCCGTGGCGTTCGCGCCGCGGCCCCTCCGCCGTCCCGGCGGACGCAACCATGCCGCGATAGGCTGACCGGGTGATCCGCTGGTCCCGGGTGATTCTTCTCGCCGCGTCCGTCGTTGTTCTGAGTGGCTGTGCGGCATCGACGATCCCTGCGCCGACGACGGCCGCGCCGACGCGCTCGGTCTCACCCCAAGCATCGTCTTCCGTTGCGACACCATCCGCGACCACTTCGCCGTCGGCGGTCGTCGTGAACATCCCGAACTCCTGCGATGCGCTCGCGACTGTCGACGCCGTATCGGCAGCGATGGGAAAGACGTGGGTTGCTGCTTCCCAGGAGCCGACGCTCGAGAGCATCATCCCGGGCCCGCAGGCGCGGTCGGCGGCTACCGAGGCGACAGCGAAGCTGCAATGCCTGTGGTGGCCGGAGCTGGCAACTGAGGCCTATGTTGCGTTGGGTGTCTATCGGCTCTCAGATTCGGCGGCGACGAGCCTGCTCTCTTCGCTGCGGTCGACTCCCGAGTACAACAGTGTCGACCCTGGGATTCCTGGGGCGGTCGCTTTCTCTTACGAGGACCGCGGAGGAGAGTTCTTGACGTCCACCGTCTACGTCTTCGTCGGAGATTCGTGGTTCGCAGGAGGCTCACTCGGACCGGCCGCGCGGATTGTGCCGCTGGTTTTGGACGCCGCGAAGCGCAGTATCGGCTGATCGTCCGGTCAGAACAGCATCGCGGGGGCGGATGCCGATGATGCCGATGATGCCGCCGCCCGGGCGGTCGTCCGTACCGGGCCCGGCCGTGCGGGCCGCGTCTCGACCTCGTCTTCGGGACCACCGGTGAGCCGGTGCCGTCGCAGCAGCGGGCGCACGCGAGCCGCGAGCCACTTCCGGTATCCGGCGGGCGCGTAGACCGTGGCGCCGGGGTAGAGCCCGCGATACGCGGGCACGAGTCCCGGGTGCTCGCGCTCCAGCCACTGCCAGAACCACTCCCGGGCACCGGGACGCAGGTGCAGTGCTCCGAAGACGACACGAACCGCTCCGGATGCCGCGATGCGCGCAAGCGTGTCGTCGAGCACCGCCACGGAGTCGGTCAGATGCGGCACGATCGGCATGAGGAACACGGTCACGGCGAATCCGGCTTCGGTCGCCGCCCGCACGGTGTCCAGCCGTGCCTGGAACGTGGGTGCTCCGGCTTCGAGGGTCTGCCGCAACTGCTCGTCGGGCATGGCGATCGACATCGCGAGGTGGACGGACACTCGACGTCGCGCCTCCGCGAGCAGCGGAAGATCGCGCCGCAGCAGCGTGCCCTTGGTGAGCACCGAGAACGGCGTGCCGCTGGCCGCGAGGGCGTCGATGATCTCGGGCATGAGCCGGTAGCGCCCCTCCGCCCGCTGATACGGGTCGGTGTTGGTGCCGAGCGCGACCGGCTCGTGCTGCCACGACGGTGCGGCCAGCTCGCGTCGCAGCACCTCGGCCACGTTGACCTTCACGACGATCTGCTCGTCGAAATCGCGCCCGGCGTCGAGGTCGAGGTAGGGGTGGGTGCCCCTCGCGAAGCAGTACGAGCAGGCGTGGCTGCACCCGCGGTAGGGGTTGACGGTCCAGTCGAACGGCATCGCGGATGCCGAGGGCACATGGTTCAGCGCCGACTTCGCCGCCACCTCGTGGAAGGTCATGCCCGCGAACTCCGGGGTCGTGACGGTGCGGACCAGACCGTCGAGGCGCTCCATGCCGGGCAGGGCAGCGGCATCCGCCGCATCGATACTCTGTCCACGCCACCGCATGTCGTACATTCGAACAGAGATGCGACAAATGCGCAATGTGCAGGCGCCGCACGGGCTCGGCGGGCAGAATGGGCGGGTGCCGCACCCCGAGCAGCCGATCAGTCGCCGCGCCGCGCGCGCCGCCGTTGCGCCCCCGCGCGCCCGCGGAGCGTTGATGTCGAAGGTGCCGCCGCGGGTGCGGTGGACGGCGTTCGCGATCGCCTTCTGGGCTGTGGCGGCGATCTTCGCCGTCTCGGCGTTCTCCCTCAGCGGCGCCCGCGGTCCGGGTGGCGCCGCGTCCGTGGCCACATCGAACGCGGCGGCGGCCGCTGTCGCGCTGCCCGGTGGAGCGGATGCGACGGCGGCACCCGCCACAGGGCTGCCGGTTCCCGCTCAGACCGGCGCGGCGGCACGGTGCGACGATCCCGCTGTGGTCACCGCGCTCGCCGCCGGCAAGGACGAAGACGTCGTCACCGCCTTCGGTGGCGGCGCGGCCTTCCGCGGCGCCGTCGTCGACGGCGTCGCACCCTGTGTCGATCTCGGCGACCCGCACCGGCTCTGGGTCGTCGTCGACAAGAAGCGTCCCCTCAACCCGCTGGATGTCGAGCCCACCGAGCTGGTCGCCCCCGCCGACATGCAGCGCACGGTCGACGGCCGGCTGCAGCCGGCGGCTGCCGAGGCGCTGACGGCTCTCGTGGCCGCCGCCGCTCAGGAGGGTGTCGGTGCGATCGGTCTGAACAGTGCGTACCGGTCGTTCGCATCTCAGACGCGCACGTACAACGGTTACGTGAACTCGCTCGGCCGCGACGCGGCGGACCAGCAGAGCGCCCGCCCCGGTTTCAGTGAGCACCAGACGGGGCTGGCCACCGATGTCGCCGCCTGCGACAGCGGATGCGGCGCCATCGAATCGTTCGGCGGCACGCGTCAGGGCGCCTGGGTCGCCGCGAATGCGTGGCGGTTCGGCTACATCGTGCGCTACGAGAGCGGCTACACCGACATCACGGGTTACGAGGCCGAGCCCTGGCATCTGCGCTACATCGGCCCCGAGCTCGCCAAGGCGTACCACGACGGCGGGTTCCACGCGCTGGAGGATTTCTTCGGTCTTCCTGCCGCGCCCGGCTACTGAATCCCGCTCGTCGCGCTAGCGGTGAAACCCAGTACCATGGATGCTGAGATGCAATGCCATCGGCATTCGGGGTCCTTCCCGCGGCATCCGGCAGATTCCACACTCGAGGACGAGAGGACGGGCGCACCATGGAGCGCGAGATCTACGACGAGGACCACGAGGCGTTCCGCGACGTCGTGAAGGAGTTCCTCAAGCGCTTCGCCACCGAAGAGAAGCGCAAGCAGTGGGAGGCGGACGGCGAGATCGACCGCGCCACAATGCTCGCCGCCGGCGAGGCCGGCATCATCGGTTTGAGCGTTCCCGAGGAGTTCGGTGGCGCCGGCATGCTGCAGGACTATCGATTCCGCTCGATCGTCCTGGAGGAGACCATCGGCGCCGGGCAGGGGTCCCTGGCCGGTGCCTTCGGCATCCAGGACGACCTCGCCGTGCCGTACATCGTGCACATGGGGACGCAGGAGCAGAAGGAGAAGTGGCTGCCCGGCATGGCGACGGGCGAGATCCTCGGCGCGCTCGCGATGACGGAGCCCGGCGCCGGAAGCGACCTGCGCGGCATCAAGACGACCGCGAAGAAGGTCGACGGCGGCTATCTCGTCAACGGCGCGAAGACGTTCATCTCCTCGGGGAAGACCGCCGACATGGTGGTCACGTTCGTGAAGACCGGCGAGGGCAACCGCCCGGATGCCTTCAGCCTGCTCATCCTCGAAGACGGCATGGAGGGTTTCGACCACAGCAAGAAGCTCGAGAAGATGGGCTTCCACGGGTGGGACACCGCGGAGCTCAGCTTCACCGACGTGTTCGTCCCCGAGGCGAACCTCATCGGCGGCAAGGAGGGATTGGGCTTCATCCAGCTCATGATGAACCTTCCGCTCGAGCGTCTGTCGATCGGTGTCGCGGCTGCGGCTGCGGGCGAGGCCGCGTTCGCGTGGACGCGCGACTACGTGCTCAGCCGGGAGGCGTTCGGTGAGCGGATCGCCGACTTCCAGAACACGCGGTTCCTTCTCGCCGACATGGCCACGACGGTCGACGTCATGTGGACCTACAACGACCGCGCGATGATGCTCTACAAGGACAAGAAGCTCACCGCCGAGGAGGCGGCGAAGGTCAAGTTCTGGTCGACCGATCGCGAGGCGGAGCTGCTCGACATCGGCGTGCAGCTGCACGGAGGCTACGGGTACATCACCGAGTACCCCATCGCCCGCGCCTACCTCGACGCTCGCGTCCACCGCATCTACGGCGGCACGAACGAGATCATGCGCGACATCGTGTCGCGGCAGATCGTCGGCAAGCGCTGATCCGCCCGCGCCCGCTGATCCGCCCGCCCGCGCTCCCGCGGCATCCCTCCTCGTCCGCGAGACACCGGTTCTGCACCGAGACACCTGGCCACAACCGGTGTTTCGGTGCGCAGACGGTGTCTCGCAGGCCGCGGCCGCGGGCGGGGGCGGGGGCGGCGTGGGCGGGGCGGGTGTCGGCGGGGGGCGATAGCGTGCGGGTGTGTCGCGGCGGGAGGAGTGCGTGCTGTGCGGGCGCGCACGGCCAGAGGCGGATGCCGGCGGCATCCTGACCTGCCCGGTGTGCGGGTGGCGCCTCGGCGACAGCCCCGATCCCGACCTGCCGCGCCCGCGCGTCGACGTCGTCTACTACGTGCGGTGGGGCGAGCGCATCAAGATCGGCACCAGTCGCGAACCGCGCCAGCGCCTCGCCGCGATCTGGCATCAGGAGCTGCTCGCATTCGAGCTCGGCGGCCGCGCGGTCGAGCACGCGCGCCACGTGCAGTTCGCGCCCCTGCGCGAGGGCGGCGAGTGGTTCCGTGCCGCGCCGGAACTCCGCGCGCACGCGGCAGCGCTCGCCGACGGCATCCCGCCCTGGCATCGCTATGCGCGCTGGGTCGCCGATGCTCTCCGCGGTGCGGTCAGCTGACAGACGGCGGAGCCCCGGGGAAGAGGGCGATCAGGATGGCGCCGCTCACCAGCCAGAACGTGACGACGAACACGGTGTCGCGCGCCCGCCACGGCACCCCGTGGCGCTCGGTGCGGTCGGTGTGGGCGCCGAAGGCGCGGGCATCCATCGACAGCGCGACGCGCTCCGCGTGGCGGATCGCGCCCGCGAGAAGCGGCACGAGATAGCCCCACCAGCGCGCGATCGCGGCGAACGGTCCGCGACCGCCGTGCGACCCGCGCACGCGATGCGCCTGTCTGATCACGTCGAGCTCGTGCCCGAACCGCGGCACGAAGCGGAAGGCCGCCAGCGCCGTGTAGCCGACCCGGTACGGCACGCGCAGCTGCTGCACGCTCGCCCGCACAAGGTCGGGGCCCGTGGTCGTCAGCCCCGCGATCAGCGCGAGCGCGACGATCGCGGCCAGTCGCAGCCCCGTCGCGAACCCGACCGCCAGGGCTCCACTGGTCCAGGTCCACGAGCCGACGTGCGCGAGCACCGTTCCGCCGACGCGAGCGGGGTCGGTCCAGAGGCTCATCGACGCTCCGATGACGACGGCCGCCGCGGGGAGTGCGACGAACAAGAGCAGCATGACCCGAGCGGTCAGTCGCGCACCGAGGAGCACGATGACGTAGGCGATCACGATGAAGGCCAGCGGGGTGGCGAGATCGCGGGTGAACACCAGCAGCACCATCGCGGGCAGCGGCGCCGCAAGCTTCGCCAGGGGATTGATGCGCTCCAGCGCACGCGCGTTCTCGCGGTCGGCGGTCGCCCACGGATCGGTGATCGCCGCGCTCACGGTGCCGTCTCCGGAGCAGGCAGGTCGGCGAGGCGCGTGACGCCGGCGAGAGAGGGATGCCGTGTCATCCCCGCGAATGCGCGTCGCAGCGGCGGCTGACGCAGACCCGCCGCGCGCACCAGGGCGTCGTCCGCGAAGACCGCGGCGGTCGCGGCATCCGCGACCACGCGTCCGTCGCCGATGATGATCGTGCGATGCGCATGTTCGGTGACCAGCTGCATGTCGTGGGTGACGACGAGGATCGTCGTGCCGTCGGCGCTCAGGCCCTCCAGCAGATCCATGAGCTCGTCGGCCCGCGCCCGATCCTGACCGAACGTGGGTTCGTCGAGGGCGAGCACGGGCGCACCGGCGACGAGAGCGGTGCCCACCGACAAGCGCCGCTTCTGCCCGCCGGAGAGCAGGAAGGGGTGCACGTCGGCTTTGCCGTCGAGGTCGAACCGGCGAAGCACATCGAAGGCCCGCTCGCGCACCTCGTTCTCGGCGAGCCGCTGCCGCCGCAGGCCGTGCGCCAGTTCGTCGAACACCGTGTGTGCGATGAACTGGTGCTCCGGATTCTGGAACACGAAGCCGATCCGCCGCGACAGCTCGCGCGGATCGCTGCGCGCGACGTCGATGCCGTCGAGCACCACCTGCCCCCGCGGCACCGGGACGACTCCCGCGAGCGACTGCAGCAGCGTGGTCTTTCCCGCGCCGTTCGCGCCGACGATGGCGACGAACTCGCCCGCCGCCACATTCAGGTCGATGCCGTGCAGGATCTCGCGACGACCCCGCAGAGTGCGCAGCCCGCGGACACGTATCAACGGCTCTGCGGAGGCGACCGGCGCCACATCGGCTGCGGAAGGGACGGATGCCGCGGGCGAGCCGGCCGGTGCGTCCGCCGCGTCGAGGGCGGTGCGCAGTCCGGTCGGGTCGAGCGGCAGAGGATCGAGCGTCCATCCCGCGGCGCGCAGACGCAGTGCGGCGAGGGTCGAGACGGGCAGCCAGACCCCCATCTCATGCAGCTCGGCGGCGCGGGCGCGCAGCACCTCGTCGACCGTGCCGTCGGCCATGGTGCGCCCGGTGCGGTCGAGCACGACGACCCGGTCGACGATGCCGACGACGGCGTCGAGGTTGTGCTCCACGAGCACGATCGCGCGATCACCGGCGGCGACCAGCGCGCCGAGCGTCGCGTAGACCTCCTCGACGCCCTGCGGGTCGAGGTTTGCCGTCGGCTCGTCGAGCACCAGCAGGGGTGAACCCATTGCCAGCGCGCAGGCGATCGCCAGGCGCTGGCGGCCGCCGCCGCTCAGGCGGTCGGGGTTCTCGTGGCGCCGCTCCCACAGCCCGACACGTCGCAGGGCTTCTTCGGCGCGCGCCAGCACGTCGGCCACGGGCAGCCGCAGGTTCTCGGGCCCGAAAGCCACCTCGTCGAGGAGCGTCCCGGTCACCAGCTGCGCATCGGGATCCTGGAACACCATCCCGACGCTCTCGCTCAGCACCGACACCGCCGTCGCCGCCGTGTCGCGGCCGTCGACCTCGACACGGCCGCGGACGGTCGCCGGAACCGCGTGGGGGATCAGGCCGTTCAGGGCGAGCGCGAGCGTCGACTTCCCGGCCCCGCTCGGACCGAGCAGCAGCACGACCTCGCCGCGGTTCACGACGAACGAGGCGCCGGCGGGAGCCTCGGCATCCGCACCGTCGTGCCGGATGCCGAGATCGCGCACGCGCAGCAGCGGCGCGGGCGTGCGGGCGTCGGGCGCCGCGGCGTCCGCTCCGAAGTCGGCAGATGTCACGGGTCGTCCCAGCGGTCGGTCAGGGGTGTCCTCTCAGGTTAGCCGAACCTAACTTGCCGAGCCTCACGCGTGAGCAGAACCCGCTCAACGGCGGACGGTCTGCCGTGCGACTCCGGCTCGACGCAGCGACGCGCCGACTCTGAGTCCGATCGCCGTCCAGACCACCGGTCCGCACACCGACAGGGCGAGATAGGCGACCTGGGCCCACAGGGGGTACGCGCTCAGGTGCGCCGCGAAGAAGACCGCGACGGCCACGAGCACACCGATCACGATCGCGGAGATGAAGAACCGCCACGCTCCCCATACGCGGTAGCGGGTGAGTGCGGCGACACCCTCCTGGATCGCGCCGAACAGCAGCGCCGTGCCGAGGAAACGCGTGGTCCAGATCGGCGCGAACGCACTGGCGACGAGCGCGGCCAGGACGTGCGTGAGCACAGCAACCAGGGGCAGGCGCAGCACCTCCTGCGCGATGATGCCGGGGAGCACGTGCGCGCCGAGGACGAGGCCGTAGACGATGGCCAGACCGGGCACGGTGAGGACGATCGGCGTCACGAGTCCGGCGAAGCCGCCCAGGATGCCGGTGGCCACACCGATCGCCGCGCACACCAGCAGGACGCGCGTCGACAGGACGGTTTTTCGGGCCACGCCTCCAGCGTAGCCGCGCTGCCATCGGCCTCGGACCGGGAAAAAACCTCAGACCGTGCGGCGTCGAGGGGTCAGTCGCACTGCCGGCAGGGGCGGTGCCGGCACCCGTTCGCAGGCGTGCCCGATGACGTGCCCGAAGCGTGCGCCGGCCGTGCCGGTGTCGTCCGCTTCGCTCTCCCACGCGTCGCGCGCGGCGACGATCTCATCGTGTGAACGGCCCACGAAGTTCCACCACATGACGATGTCCGACTCGAACGGCTCGCCGCCGATCAGGAACAGTGTCGTCTCGCGCTGCGCGCTGACCTCGACGCCGTCTCGATGGATGCCGAGGTACAGCAGTCCCTGGTCGGGGAGGGCGGTCGCGGCATCCGGCGCGGTGTGCACCTCGGGCGCTCCGGCGACGCCGACGAGGGCGTACTCCCAGACCGGATCGAGTGGAAGGCGCACACGCGATCCTGCGGGCACGTGGATCTCGGCGCCGACGATCGGCGTGTGCATCGTCGCGGGCGAGCGTGCGCCGGCGAAGTCGCCGACGACGACCGTCGCCGTGGCGCCGCCGGCGTCCGGCCCGCCGTCGAGGGCGACGGTCGGGAGGTCCTCGTGGCGCTCGAACTCCGCCGCACCGTGCCGACGCGTCTCGGGGAGGGCCACCCACAGCTGCAGCGCGTCCAGCGGCACGGCGTCTTCACCCAGGGAGTACTCGGAATGCGCGATCCCGGCACCGCTGGTCATGAGGTTCAGCACGCCGCGGCTGACCACCACGTCGTTGCCGAGGGTGTCGCGGTGGCGCACCTCGCCGACGAGCGGCCAGGTCACCGTCTGCAGGCCGATGTGGGGGTGCGGTTCCACGCGCATGCGCGCCGTCTGCGGACCGAATCGGTCGAGGAAGCACCAGGCGCCGACCATCGGCAGGGCACGCTGGGGCAGACTGCGGTGCACCTCCATCGCCCGCACGCCGCCGAGAGGGACCTCGCGGGCCTCGAGCAGCAGTGCGCGGGGTCCGTCGCAGGCGGTCGGTCCGGCCAGGCCAGGGGCCGCGTCGTCGAGCCTCGTCATCCGCGGGACGACCCGACTCCTTCGTCGCCCGGGGTCGGCTCGGCCGTCGACGCGTGGGCCGCCGCCTCGACGTCACCCTCGCGCCACGCGACAGCGAGGCCGGGCACCTCGTTCTTCTGCAGGTATCGCACGACGAAGGGGCACACCGGCACCACGCTCACGCCGCGTGCGGCCTCACCCTCCATCGCCGCCGCGACGAGCTTCGTGCCGAGCCCGCGTCCGCCGTAGGCGGGGTCGATCTCCGTGTGCGGGAAGACGTGGCGGCCCTCGGCATCCTCCTCGTACTCGGTGAAACCGGCGACCCGGCCGTCGACGAGGATCTCGTAGCGGTCGGCGTCGTCGTTGCGGGCGATGCGGATGTCGTCGCTCATGACGTCCCTTTCGTGAAGATGTCCTCCCACCGTAGGCCGGTTCTGCGCAACGGCACCAGGCCTGTCGTTGCGAGGCGTGAATGGGGAGGATGGCGGGGTGACATCCCTCTCCCCCCGCCGCCGTTCGCGACCCCTTGTGCGCGCCGTGCGCTCTCCCGTGGCAGCCGCCGTCATCGCCGTCGCGCTGACAGGTTGCGGCGCCTACGGCCCGTCTCCGTCTCCGTCGCCGTCGACGTCGACGCCGGCGCCGAGCCCGTCTCCGACTCCCACCCCGACGCCCACGGCCGACCCGCTCGCCGGGCTCGACCTGCGCCAGCGCGTCGGACAGCTCTTCATCGTCGGTACGCAGATCGACGCGGCGACACCCGCGACCATGTCGGCCGTCACGGACCTGCACGCGGGCGGCATCTTCCTGCACGGGCGCTCGCAGGCGGGGGCCGCGGCGGTCGCCGCGCTCGTCGGCTCGTTCACGAGCGCGGATGCCGACGGCATCCCGATCTGGGTCTCCACCGACCAGGAGGGCGGCGAGGTCCAGGTGCTCACCGGGCCGGGGTTCGACGACATCCCGTACGCGATCCGGCAGGCCGACCTGCCCGACGACCAGCTGCGCGCATCGGCCACGACGTGGGGACAGCAGCTCGCCGCCGCCGGCGTCACGCTGAACCTCGCGCCCGTGGTCGACATCGTCACGAGCGAGGCGACCCGCTTCGACAATCCGCCCGTCGGGGCCCTCGGCCGTCAGTACGGGTACGACGAGGCGACCGTGGTCGCCAAGGCCGGGGCGTTCGCCGACGGGATGCGGGCCTCGGACGTCATGCCGGTGTTCAAGCACTTTCCGGGGCTCGGCCACGTCGCCGCCAACACCGACACCACGGCGAACGTGGTCGACACGACCGTCACCGCGGACGGCCCCGACGTCGCGGTCTACCGCAACCTCCTGCGAGGCGGCCCCGCCGCCGTGATGGTCTCGAGCGCGATCTACCAGAACATCGACCCCTCGACTCCGGCGGTGTTCTCGCCGACAGTCGTGGGCCTTGCCCGGGCCGTCGTCGGCACGGACGGGATGCTCGTCACCGACGACCTCTCCGCCGCCCAGGCGGTGCAGGCGTGGAGCCCGGCCGATCGCGCCGTGCTCGCGCTGAGCGCCGGGGTCGACGTCGTGCTGGCATCGACCGATCCGAGCGTGTTCGCGGAGATGTACGACGCGGTGCTCGCCAAAGCGCAGGGCGATCCCGCGTTCGCGCAGCGTGTGGACGACGCCGCGCGGCACGTGCTCTCCGCCAAGGCTGCGCGCCCCTGACTGCACCGCCGCAGCGCCGCGCGACCGCGGGCGCCGCCGCGCCTGGCAGACTCGGGGAATGACCTCGCCCGCGGCACTGACCGACCTCGTGCCCGTCGGAGCGACGGCGGATGCCGCGTACGAGGGCTTCGTCGCCTGGGCCGCCGGCCGCGGGCTGGCACTGTACCCCGCGCAGGACGAGGCCGTCATCGAGCTGGTCTCGGGTGCCAACGTCATCCTGTCGACACCGACGGGCACCGGCAAGTCGCTCGTCGCGATCGCCGCTCACGCGGCCTGCCTCGCCGCGGGCGGCCGCTCGTACTACACCGCGCCGATCAAAGCGCTGGTCAGTGAGAAGTTCTTCGCGCTGGTCGAGGTGTTCGGCGCCGAGAACGTCGGCATGGTCACCGGCGACTCGTCGGTGAACCCGGATGCCGCGATCGTCTGCTGCACCGCGGAGATCCTCGCCAACATCGCCCTCCGTCACGGCGCGGATGCGCAGGTCGATCAGGTCGTCATGGACGAGTTCCACTACTACGGCGACCCCGACCGGGGATGGGCGTGGCAGGTGCCGCTGCTGCTGCTGCCGCAGGCGCAGTTCCTGCTGATGTCGGCCACCCTCGGCGACGTGACGCCGATCGCCGAAGACCTCGAGCGCCGCACGGGGCGCCCCGTGGCGCTCGTCACCGGCGTCGAGCGGCCGGTGCCGCTGCACTTCTCGTACGAGCGCCGGCCCGTGCACGAGGTGCTGACGATGCTCGTCGACGAGCGTGAGGTGCCGGTCTACATCGTGCACTTCGCACAGGCGGCGGCCCTCGAGCGTGCGCAGGCTCTGGCATCCGTCACCCTCACCACACGCGCCCAGCGCGACGAGATCGCCGACGCCATCGGCGGATTCCGCTTCACGACCGGCTTCGGCAAGACGCTGTCGCGCCTCGTCAGGGCCGGCATCGGCGTGCACCACGCGGGCATGCTGCCGCGCTACCGGCGACTCGTCGAGACTCTCGCCCAACGCGGGCTGCTGCGGGTCATCTGCGGCACCGACACCCTCGGAGTCGGCATCAACGTGCCCATCCGCACCGTCATGATCACGGCGCTGAGCAAGTACGACGGCACGAAGATGCGCCAGCTCAGCGCGCGCGAGTTCCACCAGGTCGCCGGCCGTGCCGGGCGCGCCGGCTACGACACCTACGGCAATGTCGTGGTCATGGCACCCGAGTGGGAGATCGAGAACGCGGTCGCGCTCGCGAAGGCCGGTGACGACGCGGCCAAGCGCAAGAAGATCGTCCGCAAGAAGGCCCCCACCGGCGTCGTCAACTGGGGTGAGGGGTCGTACGAGCGGCTCATCTCCGCCGCTCCCGAGCCGCTCGTCCCGCAGCTGAAGCTCACCGCCGCGATGCTGATCAACGTCATCGGCCGCGGGGGAGACGTCTTCGGCCACGTGCGCGCACTCGTGTTCGATAACCACGAGCCGGCCGCACGTCGGTTCGCCCTCGCTCGACGCGCCATCGCGATCTTCCGCACGCTCGTGGACGCTGGGATCGTCGAGATCGACCGCTCCGCGCCATCGCGCCCTCGCATCGCGCTGACGGTCGACCTGCAGCCGAACTTCGCCCTCAACCAACCGCTGTCGCCCTTCGCGCTCGCCGCGATCGAGCTGCTGTCGCCCGACGACGACATGGCTCCGGGCGCCGGGGCGCGTGTTCACAACTCCGGAGATCTCGCCGCCGAGGAGCCCACAGCGCCCGGTTCCAACGAAAATGCGTCGTCCTTCCGGAGCTATGAACAGCCCGCCCCCGCGACCGCCCCCGCCCCCGTCGCCCCGGGCGGCATCGGCACCGGCCACTACGCCCTCGATGTCCTGAGCGTCATCGAGGCCACCCTCGACGATCCGCGCGCCATTCTCGCGCAGCAGGAGTACCGCGCTCGGGGCGAGGCGGTCGCCGCGATGAAACGCGACGGCATCGAGTACGACGAGCGCATGGCCCTGCTCGAGGAGATCACCTATCCGAAGCCGCTCGCCGAGTTGCTCACCCAGTCGTTCGAGGTGTTCGCGTCCTCGCAGCCGTGGGTGCGCGATTTCGAGCTGAGTCCGAAGTCGGTGGTCCGCGACATGTTCGAGCGAGCCATGTCGTTCGCGGAATATGTTTCCTTCTACCAACTCTCGCGCAGTGAAGGACTGGTGCTGCGCTACCTCTCCGACGCCGACCGGGCGATCCGCCAGACCGTTCCCGCCGATGCGCGCACCGACGAGCTGCGCGACATCATCGAGTGGCTCGGCGAGCTCGTGCGCCAGGTCGACTCGAGTCTCGTCGACGAGTGGTCGGCGCTCATCGACCCCACGGCGGTGCTGCCCGAGGACGGCGCTCCGGTCGTGCCGCCGGCGCCGCCCTCCATCCTCACGAACGAGCGCGCGTTCACGGTCCTCGTGCGCAACGAGCTGTTTCGGCGGGTGCAGCTCGCGGCTCTGCAGGACGACGACGCGCTGGTGGCCCTCGACCCCGAGGCCGGTTGGCCCGAAGCCCTCGACCGCTACTACGACGAGCACGACGAGATCCTCACCGGCGGCTCCGCGCGCTCGCCGCGGCTCTGCGTGATCGACACGGCGGATGCCGCGGCATCCGGCCTCTGGCGCGTCGAGCAGACGATCGACGATCCGGCCGGCGACCACGACTGGCGCATCCGGGCCGAGGTCGATCTCGCGGCATCCGTCGAGGAGGGCGCCGCCGTCGTCCACGTGACCGAACTCACGCGCCTGTAAGCCCCCCACCTCTACCACTCGCGAGCCGCTATGTTCCGCGCGAGCCGCCATCATCTGTCGTGGCGGCTCGGTGCGATCGTGACGGCTCGGCGGGGCGGGTGGGGAGGACGGCGTCGCGTGTCGGATGCCGCGGCTAGCCTGGACGGGTGAGTGCAGCCACCGATCGGTACGACGACCCCTACGCGGACGTGCCGTGGGATGTGGATGAGCTGACGCCGCCCGACGAGTTCGACATGGCGCCCCCGCCGGAGTACGACGGGTATGCCGGTGCGCTCGCTCGGGCGACGCGCGACACGGCTCCGGACGCCGCGGCCCCGGCTGCGGCATCCGGCGATGCCCCGGCGCGACGCGCCGCCGCGGTCGCCCGCCCGCCGCGCTCGACCGATCCGAGGGCGGTGCTGAAGGAGGTCTTCGGCTACGACGAGTTCCGCGGCGATCAGGCCGACATCGTGGCGCACGTCGTCGCGGGCGGCGACGCCGTGGTGCTCATGCCCACCGGCGGCGGCAAGTCGATCACGTATCAGGTGCCCGCGCTCGTTCGTGCCGGCACGGGGCTCGTGATCAGTCCGCTCATCGCACTGATGCACGACCAGGTCGACGCCCTGCGGGCCAACGGTGTGCGGGCGGCGTACCTGAACTCCACCCAGAATGCGGCCGAACGTGCCGGCGTCGAGCAGGACTTCCTCGCCGGCGAGCTCGACCTGCTCTACGTCGCGCCCGAACGCCTCAGCGCTCCCGCGACGAGCGCCCTGCTGCAGCGGGGCACACTCAGTGTGATCGCCATCGACGAGGCGCACTGCGTCAGCCAGTGGGGTCACGACTTCCGTCCCGACTACCTCGCCCTCGGCGACCTGACCGATCGGTTCCCCGGGGTGCCGCGCATGGCGCTCACGGCGACGGCCACGCGCGCGACCCATCAGGAGATCACCGAGCGGCTGCGCCTGCCCGACGCACGGCATTTCGTCGCGAGCTTCGACCGGCCCAACATCCAGTACCGCATCGAGCCGAAGGTCGATCCGCGCCGTCAGCTGCTGCAGTTCGTTCGCGCCCAGCCGGCCGGCTCTGCCGGGATCGTCTACGCCCTCAGCCGCAAGTCGGTGGAGCAGACGGCCGAGTATCTGCGCACGCAGGGCGTGGACGCTCTGCCGTATCACGCGGGGTTGGATGCCGCGGTGCGCGCCCACCACCAGCAGCGCTTCCTTCGCGAAGACGGCGTGGTGATGGTCGCCACGATCGCGTTCGGGATGGGCATCGACAAGCCAGACGTGCGCTTCGTCGCCCACATCGACCTGCCGAAGTCGGTCGAGGGCTACTACCAGGAGACGGGTCGCGCCGGCCGGGACGGCGACCCCGCGATCGCCTGGATGGCCTACGGGCTCGGCGACGTGGTGCAGCAGCGGCGTCTCATCGACCAATCGCCGGGGGAGCGGTCGTACAAGATGCGGCTCGGCCAGCACCTCGACGCGATGCTCGCGCTCTGCGAGACGGTGTCGTGCCGTCGGCAGAACCTCCTCGCCTACTTCGGGCAGAGCTCCGAGCCGTGCGGCAACTGCGACACCTGCCTCGACAGCCCCGACACCTGGGACGGGCTGGTTCCCGCGCAGAAGCTGCTGTCGACGATCGTGCGGCTGCAGCGCGAGCGCAACCAGGCGTTCGGCGCCGGACACCTCGTCGACATCCTCCGCGGAGCATCGACCGAGCGCATCCGTCAGCAGGGCCACGACGCGCTCGCGACGTACGGATTGGGAGCGGACCTCAGCGACCAGGACTGGCGCAGCGTCATCCGACAGCTGCTCGCCCGTGGCGTCATCGTCGCCCGTGGCGAGTACGGCGTGCTCGCGGTCGGCGACGAGGGTGCGGCGGTGCTGCGCGGGGAGACCCCCGTGCCGCTGCGCCGCGACGTCCTCGGACGCGGCGGGGGTGCCCCGCGCGTGCGCAAGGCCGCGGCGTCCGACGCCGTGGCCGACGGTGACCGCGACCTCTTCGAAGCCCTTCGCGCCTGGCGCGCCGGGGTGGCGAAGGAGCAGGGCGTGCCCGCGTACATCGTCTTCGGCGATGCGACGCTGCGGGCCCTGGCCGAGCAGCGCCCGGCATCCATCGCCGCGCTCGACGGCATCACCGGCATCGGTGCGAAAAAGCGCGAAGCGTACGGCGAGGGCGTGCTCGCGGTCATCGCCGCCCACTGACGCGCGTGCGCGAGTTGCGGGCTCAGCGGGGTGCCCGTCCATGCAGCGACGACCGAATCCGATGCGAGCCGTAGTCCGCAGGCCACCCGCGCCCCTCGGTCAGCCCCGGGGGAGGATGTCATCGAGGTGGGCGGCGAGCTCTGCGGCCACGTCCACGCTCTCGCGGTCGTACAGCCACTGGTACTGCAAGCCGTCCCACAGTGCGACGAGCCGTATCGCCTCACGGGCGGGATCGCGGTGGGCCGGCAGGTCGCCGTCCTGCTGCGCCGCGCGGAGGACGGCGGTGAAATGGTCGATCGTGGCGGCGAAGCGCTGCGCGAAGTAGTCGTGGGCCGGATGATCCGGCGGTAGCGCCTCGCACGAGAGCACCGCGTAGACCTCGATGAGCCCGGGCGCGGAGGCCGCATTGATCGCAGCGTTGCGGGGCAGATCCCGCAGCGCATCGGCGGCGCGCTCGACGTGGGCCGGCGGCGACACCGAAATGGCGCGATCGCGCTCGGCCAGCACGGCGCGCAGCAGCGCATCCTTCGACGGGTAGTGGTGCAGCAGGGCCGACTTGGACACCCCCACGCGCTCGGCGATCTCTCGCAGGCTCGTATCGGCGTATCCATCCCGGGCGAACAGCGCCGTCGCGTCGCGCACGATCCGAGATCGCCGCTCGCGCCCGACGCGGTAGCCCTCCGTCGTCTCGGGCTCCTCGCCCACGAGGTCGAGCGCCGGCCAGGGTGCGGGAGAGGCGGATGCCGCGACGCCCTTGCCCGCATCGGGTTCGGCCGGACCTGCCGAGCCCGGTGCCGCGACCAGCATCTGCTGCATCTCGGTGAGCAGCGCGACGAGATCCACGCGCCGGGGCAGGTAGAGCTGGAGCAGCTGCAGGCCGTCCCAGACGGCCGCGATGCGGATGGCCTCACCGTGAACGTCGCGGCGGGGATGCGCGGCGCCGACGGTGCGGGCCTCGGACAGCTGCGCGACGAACACCTCGCGCAGCCGGCTGTAGCGCTCGCGCATGGCGGCGTGGGCGGGGTGTCCCCGGGTGGAGCCTTCGCCGACGAGCGCCGCATACACGTCTTCCTCGATCGTCCCGCGATCCTCACGCCCTTCGCCGCGCTCGGCGTCAGCCTCACCGCGAACTGGGGCGCCGGCACTGCCGCGCTGTTCGACGTGCTGTCGGGCCGGGCGCCGGCGCGCGGCAAGCTCCCGTTCGATCTGCCGCGGTCGATGGACGCGGTGAAGGCCTCGCGTCCCGACGTCCCGTTCGACACCGCCGACCCGCTCTTCCGCTTCGGTCACGGCCTCGAGCTCTGACACCGGATGCGGGGCTGAGCAACGGAAGCGGATGCCGGCGCGCGCGGCATCCGCTTCTGCGTGCACGCTCCGCATCCGATGCGACGGCACCGGGCGCTCGTGCCCGTGCGGAGGCGCCGTGGCTTTCGCGGGGAGCCACGGTGGAACTCGGTCTCACAAAACGTGGGTGTGGGTCTCACACAGGGGAGGATGCCGCGGAGGCGCGCCGCTTTGTGGGCAGCGCGCAAGCGTTTTGCGAGCCGCCGTACGCGCTCCTACCGTCGAGCATGAGTTTTCCTGTCCGCTGTCGAAAGGTACGCCGATGACCGACGCCGCCGTCCGTCCGAAGAAGCCCGCCACGAGCACGCGAACGCCCGCCGGCGGAGCCCCGACGGCTGCGCACACCGCCGCGGAGGCCCACGAGTCGCGTATCCACGTCGACACCGTCACGGATCTGCTGCTGGGCACCTGGGCGCAGACCCGGCGCGAAGCCCGCGAGATGATCAAGGATCCGGCGCTCTGGAAGATCGAGGGGCTGTCGGTCGCCGACCATCGCGAACGCGTGTTCGGCCAGCTGCAGATCCTCGTCGACAACAACGGGTCGCGGCGCGCGTTCCCGAAGAAGTACGGCGGCCTCGAGGACAACGGAGCCAACCTCGCCGGCTTCATGGAGCTCGTGCTCGCCGACCCGTCGCTGCAGATCAAGTCCGGTGTGCAGTGGGGCCTGTTCGGCTCCGCGATCTACCAGCTCGGCACCGAGAAGCACCACGAGGCGTGGCTGCGCGATGTGATCGAGCTGACGCTGCCGGGTGCGTTCGCGATGACCGAGATCGGGCACGGCTCCGACGTCGCCGCCATCGGCACGACCGCCACCTACGACCCGGAGACCGAGGAGTTCGTCATCAACACGCCGTTCCGCGGCGCGTGGAAGGACTACCTCGGCAACGCTGCCGTGCACGGTCGGGCCGCGACCGTGTTCGCCCAGCTCATCACCGGTGGCGTCAACTACGGCGTGCACTGCTTCTTCGTCCCCATCCGCGACGACGAGGGCAACATGCTGCCGGGCGTGCAGAGCGAGGACGACGGGGTCAAGGGCGGGCTCAACGGCATCGACAACGGCCGGCTCGCGTTCGATCACGTGCGCGTCCCGAGATTCAACCTCCTGAACCGCTACGGCGATGTCGCCGCCGACGGCACCTACAGCTCCGACATCCCGAGCCCCGGGCGCCGCTTCTTCACCATGCTCGGCGCGCTCGTGCAGGGCCGGGTCTCGCTCGACGGCGCCGCGACGACCGCGACCGCGCTCGCGCTGCACATCGCGATCACCTACGCCGGTCAGCGTCGCCAGTTCGACTCGGGGTCGGGCAGCGACGAGGTGGTGCTGCTCGACTACGGCAAGCACCAGCGGCGCCTGCTGCCCCGACTGGCGCAGGTGTACGCGCAGTTCTTCGCGAACGACGAGCTGCTGCGTACCTTCGACGGCGTCTTCAGCGGACGCACCGACACCCCCGACGAGCGCGAGAACCTCGAGACCCTCGCCGCCGCGCTCAAGCCCCTGTCCACGTGGAACGCTCTCGACACCATCCAGGAATGCCGCGAGGCCTGCGGCGGGTCGGGCTTCATGGCCGACAACCGTCTCGTCGGGCTGCACCACGACCTCGACGTCTACGTCACCTTCGAGGGCGACAACAACGTCCTGCTCCAGCTTGTCTGCAAGCGCCTGCTCAACGACTTCGCGAAGCAGTTCAAGGGCGCGGATGCCGCGAAGCTCGCGTCCTTCGCCGCGAAGCAGACCGCCGGCAAGGTGTTCCACGGGGCGGGGCTGCGCCAGCTCGGTCAGGCCGTCACCGACTTCGGCTCCACCGCGCGCTCGGTCGAGCTCGGGCTGCGGGCCGAGCAGCAGCACGAGCTGCTCGCGGAGCGCGTGCGGCAGATGATCGAAGACATCGCCGGGCGGCTGCGCCCGGCATCCAAGGCATCGCCCGCCGAGGCGGCGGCGATCTTCAATGCCAATCAGGCCGAGCTGATCGAGGCGGCGCGGGCACACGGCGAGCTGCTGCAGTGGGAGGCGTTCAGCGACGGCATCGCCGGCATCTCCGATCCCGGCACGGCGCAGGTGCTGGGGTGGCTGCGCGATCTGTTCGGTCTGCACCTCATCGAGAAGCACCTCGCCTGGTACCTCATCAACGGCCGACTGTCGGCGCAGCGCGCGGCATCCGTCTCGAAGTACATCGACCGCCTGCTGCTGCGGCTGCGCCCCCACGCCCAGGACCTCGTCGACGCGTTCGCGTTCGAGCCGGAGCACGTGCGCGCACCCATCGCCTCCGGGGTCGAGCAGGAGCGCCAGCGCGAGGCGCGGGCGTACTACGCCGATCTCGCCGCCTCCGGCGAGGCCCCCGTCTCGGAGAAGTCGCTCAAGAAGAAGTAGCCGCGCGGCGGAGGCCGCCTGCCCCGCCGACTCCGCAGAATGTCACGAACTCCGCACGATTGCGCCCACATCGTGCGGAGTTCGTGCATTTCTGCGGAGTTCGTAGGTGAAGCTGCGGCACGTCGCGGGAGACGGCCGTACCACTGGACGCGCTCATGCCCCCGAGGGTAGCTTGTTTTGAACATGTTCAGAAAGGGGATGCCGGTGCACGAGCAGACACGGCGGCGCGTCGTCGTCGCCGGGGCGTCGGGCTTCATCGGGAGGGCCGTCGTCGAGTCGTTGCGCGCTCGTGGCGACGAGGTCACGGTCGTCGGTCGCACCGCCGGGGTGGCCTGGAACGACGCCGCCGCACTCGTCAGAGCCGTCGAGGGAGCCGAGGTCGTCGTGAACCTGGCGGGGAAGTCGGTCAACTGCCGCTACACCGACCGCAACCGCGACGAGATCCTGCGCTCACGCATCGAGACGACGCGCGCCCTGCGGACGGCGATCGCCGCGGCGTCGTCGCCTCCGGCCGTGTGGCTGAACGCGTCCACCGCCACGATCTACCGGCACCGCACCGATGCCCCGCACACCGAGCATGCCGGTGAGCTCGGCACGGGATTCTCCGTCGACGTGGCGCGGGCGTGGGAGGAGGAGCTTTTCGCGGGAGAGCTTCCGCAGACGCGCCGTGTCGCGATGCGGATGGCGATCGTGCTGGGCGACGGCCCCGCCACCCGGATGCTGACGACGCTCGCCCGCCTCGGCCTCGGCGGATCTCAGCGCGACGGCTGGTGGCTGCAGCACCGCCGCTACCGCGGCATCGGGCCGCATCCGAGCGGCGACGGGCGCGCGCCGCACCACCGCACCCGCGGACGCCAGCGCTTCAGCTGGGTGCACATCGACGACGTCGTGGCCGCGATGCACTTTTTGATCGAGCGTGACGAGCTGGCCGGCGTCGTCAACGTCGTCGCGCCGCAGGCCTCCGACAACCGCACGCTCATGCGCACACTGCGGCGCATCGTCGGCGCTCCCTTCGGGGTGCCCGCCGTCCGCTGGATGCTGGAGCCGGCGATGTGGCTGCTGCGCACCGAGCCGGAGCTCGTGCTGAAGAGCCGCTGGGTCGTCCCCGAGCGGCTGACCGCGGCCGGGTTCGTCTTCGCGCACCGTGACCTGGAGGAGGCGCTGCGAGCGAGTCTCGCATCAGCCGCCCCGCGCGGCGCCCGCGCCGGCGTCGGCGGGGATGTCGGCGCCCGCGGTTAGCCTGACCGAGTGGATGATCTGCGCGAAGGCCCGGACGGCCTGCTCCGGTGCGGCTGGGTGGGCGACGACGCCGAGTACCGGCGCTACCACGACGAGGAGTGGGGTCTTCCCCTGCACGGCGACTGCGCCCTCTTCGAGAAGATGAGCCTCGAGGGCTTCCAGGCGGGGCTGTCGTGGATCACGATCCTGCGCAAGCGCCCCCGATTCCGCGAGGTGTTCGCAAACTTCCAGCCCGCCGTGGTCGCGGAGTTCGACGAAAACGATGTCGAGCGGCTGATGGCGGATGCCGGGATCATCCGCAACCGCGCGAAGATCCTCGCGACCATCGGCAACGCCCGCCTGGTGCGGGAGATGGAGCCGGGTGCGCTCGACGATGTCATGTGGTCGTTCGCGCCGCCGGTGCGGGCCGAGGGCGAGCGTCCGGTCGCGTTCGCCGACGTGCCGGCCGTGACGGCGGCATCCGATGCGCTCTCGAAGGCGCTGCGTGCCGCCGGCTTCCGCTTCGTGGGATCGACGACGATGTACGCACTCATGCAGTCGGCCGGGATGGTCGACGATCACCTCGCGGGGTGTCATCGCGCGGTGTGAACGCGCGAGCGGGTCGACGCGGGACTGTGCGACGTCGCACCCTCGCGGCAGACTGTCGCCATGACACCGGCATCCGAACACGTCGCCGACTCCCACGGCCTCATCCGCGTCGTGGGCGCACGCGAGAACAACCTGCAGGGCGTCGACGTGGAGATCCCGAAGCGTCGGCTCACGGTCTTCACCGGCGTCAGCGGCTCGGGCAAGTCGAGTCTCGTCTTCGGGACTCCAGCGGATGAACGACCTGCTCCTGCTCCTGCGTGACAAGGGCAACACGGTTCTCGTCGTCGAGCACAAGCCCGAGGTCGTCGCCATCGCCGACCACGTCGTCGACCTCGGACCCGGTGCGGGCCGCGCCGGTGGACGCATCGTGTACGAGGGCGACGTCGCGGGGCTTCGTGCCTCGGGAACGCTCACTGGCACCCACCTCGATCACCGTGCGCGACTCAAGACTGCGACGCGTACGGCGCGCGGCGCACTGCAGATCCGCGGCGCCAGTCTGCACAACCTGCGTTCCGTGGACGTCGACGTGCCCCTCGGCATCCTCACCGTCGTCACGGGAGTCGCGGGATCGGGCAAGTCGTCGCTCATCCACGGCAGCCTGCCGGCGTTCGACGACGTCGTCGTCGTCGACCAGACGGCCATCAAAGGCTCGCGCCGTTCGAATCCGGCGACCTACACCGGTGTGCTGGATGCGATCCGCAACGCGTTCGCGAAGGCGAACGGCGTCAAGCCTTGATTGTTCAGCGCCAATTCCGAAGGCGCCTGCGCCGCGTGTCGAGGCCTCGGTGTCATCATCACCAATCTCGGGTTCACACAGAGTGTCGAGACCCGCTGCGAGCTGTGCGGCGGCAGCGGGTTCAGCGACACCGTCCTCGAGTACCGGTGGCAGGGCAAGACGATCGCGGAGGTGCTGGCGATGTCGGCCGACGAGGCTGCCCCCTTCGTCGGCACGGGGCCGGCCCACGCGGTCCTGCGGCGGATGATCGACGTCGGGCTGGGCTACACGACGCTGGGCCAGTCGCTCTCCTCGCTGTCAGGCGGTGAGCGGCAGCGTCTGAAGCTCGCGATCGCGATGGCCAAGCCCGGCGCCGTGTACGTTCTCGACGAGCCGACGACCGGCCTGCACCTCGCCGACGTCGACAACCTGCTCGCGTTGCTGGATCGTCTCGTGGATGCCGGCAACTCGGTGATCGCGATCGAGCACCACCAGGCGGTCATGGCGCACGCCGATTGGATCATCGACGTCGGTCCGGGCGCCGGTCGCGAGGGTGGTCGAGTCGTGTTCGCGGGAACACCTGAGGACCTGATCGCCACGGGTGAGACGCTCACGGCTCGTCATCTGGCTACCTACGTCGGAGCAGGACGATCCAATAGTGGGTAGTTCTCCCCATGCGCAAGGCCACGCAGCCGTTGATTTCGTGACGTAGGCTATCCGGGTCTGCACGACGTGTGCGCCTGCTTCAGCAACAGGTCCCGACGCCACGCAAATGAATACGAGCCCGGAGGGGAGCCGAGCCCACAATGAAGTCCTTTGCGTGGCTTCGCGCGCGCCCGCGTACGCTGATTTCTACCGCCGCGGTCACCGCGGCCGCCCTCGTGGTCGGCTTCTTCGCGGTGTCGTACGAGGGTAAGCCGACGACCGAGGTCGACCTCAACGACGGCGGCGTGTGGGTCACGAAGCAGTCCAGCCTACTGATCGGCCACTTCAACCACTCCTCGCGCGTGCTCGATGGCGGACTGCGCGCCGGCACCTCCGACTACGACATCCTGCAGAGCGGCACCCGTGTGCTCGTCGTCGACTCGACCGCATCGTCGATCGCGGCCGTCGATCCCGCTCGCGTGATCATGTCCGACTCGGCCGAACTCAAGCCCGGGTCCACCGTCGCGATGGGCGCCGACACCGTCGCGGTCATCGAGCCCACCGGTTCACTCTGGACGAGCCCGTTCACGGCGATCAGCGGCATCGGGGCCCAGGGCGCCGAGCCCGTCGCCGACGAGGGCAAGAACGCGAAGATCGCCGTCGGCGTCGATGGCACGGTCTACGCCGCCTCCGCGTCGGAGGCCACCGTCCGTTCGTACGGCCAGGGCGACGACGGCACCACCGTGCAGAAGTCGTCGCGCGATCTTCCCGGAGTGACGGCCGACCACACCCTGTCGATCACCGTCGTCGGCACCACGCCGTACGTGCTCGACCACGACACCAACACGCTCTACGGCGGCGACGGGCTGCGCGTGCAGGTGCCGGGCGACGCCGTGCTGCAGCAGCCCTCGGGCACGGCCGACGCCGTGACCCTCGCGACGCCGACGTCGCTGGTGCGCATTCCCACGGGTGGCGGCGATCCCCAGACGATCGAGGCCGGCGGCTCGAAAGGCACCCCCGCCGAGCCGGTGTACGTCGCCGGCTGCGCCTACGGCGCCTGGTCGGGCAGCGGGCGCTTCGTGCGCGACTGCCCCGGCGACGCCGACGACGCCGCACGGGACGTTCCCGGCGTCGAGTCGACGAGCGTGCTGCACTTCCGGGTCAACCGCGACGTCGTCGTCCTCAACGATGTCTTCGGCGGTGCCGCGTGGATGGCCTCGGACTCGATGCAGCGCGTCGACAACTGGCAGGACATCACGCCGCCCGAGGGCGACGGCGACGACGAGGAGAAGACGACCGAGGAGACGGTGCAGACCACGCTCCCCGAGCGGACCGACCAGAACACGCCACCGATCGCGCAGGACGACCAGTACGGCGTGCGACCCGGCCGCACGACGGTGCTGCCGGTGCTCGATAACGACACGGATGCCGACGGCGACGTGCTCGTCGCCGCACCCGCCTCGACGCCCGCGTTCGGCAGCGTCGAGCCCATCAACAACGGGGCCGCTCTGCAGTTCACCGCTCCCGACGGGGCGACCGGCTCGACGAGCTTCCGCTACACCGTGGAAGACGGCCGTGGCGGCGAAGCCACCGCGACCGTCACGGTGACGGTGCACCCGTTCGATGTGAATGCGGCTCCCGTTCAGAAGCGCACCACGCCCATCACCGTGGAGTCCGGCGGCACGGCCTCGTACAACGTGCTGTCGGACTGGATCGACCCCGACGGCGATGACATCTTCCTCAAGGATGTCGCCGCGGACGGAGGCGACGAGGCGGACTTCACGCCCGATGGGCAGATCACGTACCGGGCGATCGGCGGCGTCCAGGGCCGCAAGGACGTACCGATCGTCGTGTCGGACGGCACGGCCGACGGCCCCGGCATCGCGCGCTACGACATCCGTCCGCTCGGCACGACGGTTCCGGTCACCAACTCCGACCACGTCGTCACGCAGGTCGGGCGCACCGTGACGGTCTCCCCGCTCACGAACGACACGAGTTCGGGCAGCGAACCGCTACGACTGACCCGCGTCGACGAGGTTCCGGGCGCGACGATCGTTCCGGACTTCGCGAACAAGACCTTCACGTTCACGGCGTCGAGCCCCGGAACGTACTACCCGCAGTACCTGGTGTCTGCCGGCCCCAACTCGGTGCCGGGTCTCGTCCGCATCGATGTGCTCCCGGCATCCAACGAGGACCTGCCGCCCGTCGCCGTGCGCGACGTCGCTCTGCTGCCTGTCGGTGGCGACGTGCTCGTCAACGTGCTCTCCAACGACACCGACCCCGCCGGCGGCATTCTCGTGGTGCAGTCGGTCAGCGCCGTCCCCGGCTCCGGTGTCGCAGCCGCGGTGCTGGGCCACGAGACCGTGCGCATCAGCGACGTCGGGTCGTTGAGCACGCAGGTGCGCGTCGGCTACACGATCTCCAACGGTGCGCGCACAGCCGAGGGCGAGATCGTCGTCATCCCGGTGCCGCCGCCCGCGAAGCTGCGTCCTCCGGTCGCCAACGACGACCAGGCCGTCGTGCGCGTCGGTGACACGGTCACCATTCCGGTGCTTGCGAACGACTATCACCCCAACGGCGACACGATGCACGTCGCCCCCGACCTCGTGCCTCCTCTGGTCGACCCCGCCGACGGCGAGGCGTTCGTCTCCGAGGACAAGGTCCGCTTCCGCGCCGGCAGCACCCCCAAGACCGTCTACGTCACGTACGAGGCTGTCGACTCGACCGGTCAGCGCGACGCAGGGTACGTCACGATCCAGATCCTGCCGCGCAATGACGAGGCCAACTCCGCGCCGAAGCCGCGCGATCTCACCGCGCGCACGCTGAGCGGTTCGACCGTCACGATCCCCGTGCCGCTGGACGGCATCGACCAGGACGGTGACTCGGTCGAGCTGGTCGGCATCGCCGACGCGCCGAAGAAGGGGCGCATCGTCGAGACCGGCGCGAACTCGTTCACCTACGAGGCATTCGGCGACTCCGCGGGCGTCGACCGGTTCTCCTACCGGGTGCGCGACAGCCTCGGCAAGGACGCCACGGCCACCGTGCAGGTCGGAATCGCACCCGCGGCATCCGTGAACCAGGCGCCTTACGCGGTGCGCGACACGGTGACGATCCGCCCGGGACGCGAGGTCGCGGTGCCGGTCCTCGCCAACGACTCCGACCCCGACGGCGACGAGTTCGGCTTCGCCCCGGACGACCCGGTGACGCTGCCGCCAAACGTCCCCGGCCTGAAGGCGCGCGTCAGCGGGAAGTATCTGCTCATCACGGCTCCGAACGAGCAGATGAACACGTCGCTGCAGTACGCGATCACCGACTCGCGCGGCGCGCGGGCCTCGACCAGCGTGCAGATCACCGTCGACCCGAACGTTCCGCTCGAGCGTCCCATCGCCCGCGACGACCGCGTGCGCGCCGAAGACGTCAAGGACGGCACTACGGCCGATGTGGCGGTGCTCGAGAACGACGACGATCCCGACGGCACGAAGAGCGATCTCACGGTGACCCTCGGTGCGGGCGGGGAGAACGCGCGCGTGGGCGCAGACGGCACCGTCCGTGTGCAGGTCACCGACCAGCGTCAGCTCATCACCTATACGGTCACCGACCCCGACGGCCTCACCGACTCCGCCTTCATCCGCGTGCCGGCGCTGTCGGAGCTGCCGCCGAGCCTCATCTCCACCAAGCCGGTCGAGGTCAAGAGCGGCGAGACGATCTCGCTTCCGCTCTCGCAGTACGTCCGCGCGGCCGGAGGCAAGAGCGTCGTGATCACCGAGGCCGCCAAGGTGTCGGCGGTGCACGCGAACGGCGCGAGCCTCATCAAGGACCAGCAGACTCTCGTCTACACGTCGGCCGACCGCTACTTCGGCTCCGACGCACTGACCTTCGAGGTCACCGACGGCGACGGCCCCGACGATCCGACCGGTCGGAAGGCCACGCTGACGATCCCGATCACGGTGCTGCCGCCCGACAACCAGTCGCCGACGATGCTCGGTGCCTCCATGAACGTCGCGCCCGGTGAGGACGCGGCCGTGCTCGACCTCGCGGCGCTCGCGACGGATCCCGATCCCGGCGATCAGGGCAAGCTGAAGTTCGCCGTCAAGGGCTCCACGCCCGACGGACTCACCGCCTCGGTCGACGGCACGCAGCTGAAGGTGTCGGCCGCGGCATCCACGAAGAAGGGGACGCGCGCCGACCTGACGGTCACCGCCGACGACGGCACCACGACGCCGGCGGACGCGACGATCTCGATCACCGTCACCGCGTCGACGCGGCCGCTGGCCAGCGCCAACGACGACGTCATCGCCGAGTCGGCCCAGGGCTCGACCGAGTCGGTGCCCGTGCTCGCCAACGACGTCAACCCGTTCCCCGACACCCCGCTCAAGATCGAGAGCGCGGTGCTGGAGACCGGGCAGGCCCAGGTGGCCGTCAAGGGCGACCGGGTGGAGGTCACCAGCGACAAGGCGTTCGTCGGCACCGTCATCGCGCGCTACCGCGTGATGGACGCGACCGGAGACCCCGACCGCGCCGTCGAGGGACGCATCCGCATCACGGTGCAGGGAAAGCCGGATGCCCCGGGTCGCCCCGTCGTCTCCAGCATCCAGAGCCGCACGGTCGTGCTCTCGTGGACCCCGCCGACCGACAACGGGTCGCCGATCACCGGGTACACCGTCACGTCGACGGCGAACAACTACCTGAAGCAGTGCGCGTCGACCACGTGCACCCTGGACGGGCTGACCAACAACGTCGAATACAACTTCGTGGTCAGCGCCAGCAACAAGGTCGGCACGTCCGACCCGTCGCTGCCGTCGGAGACCGCGCGCCCCGACGTGCGCCCCGACACCCCCGCGCCGCCGACGCTGCAGTTCGGCGACCGCAGCCTCACCGTGTCGTGGGTGCCGCCCCGCTCGGAGGGCTCGCCGGTCACGTCGTACACGCTGGAGATCTCGCCGGCGCCGCCGTCGGGCATCGTGCAGAAGACGGGCGTCACCGGAACCTCGATCGTCTGGGATGGCCTCGAGAACGGGGCGTCGTACCAGGTGCGCGTGCGCGCCCACAACAAGGCGCCGGATCCGAGCGAGTTCAGCCCCTGGTCGGCGTCGATGGTGCCGGCCGGAAAGCCGGACGCGCCCGCCGCGCCCACCACGACGCTCCTGTCGCCGGTGGGCTCGCAAGCCCAGATCCAGGTCGACTGGAAGGCGCCCGCCAACAACGGCGACGCGATCTCCGGGTACGAGCTGCGCGTCCTGCGCGGCGGTTCCGTGGTGAACACCATCCCGGTCTCGGGCAGCCAGACGAGCCAGGCCGTCAAGGTCGACACCTCGACGACGGACTACACGTTCGACGTCCGCGCTCAGAACAAGGCCGGCTGGGGCGACCGCAGCCCGCAGTCCGCCCCGCGCCGCGGTGTCACCGCTCCGGCGGCGCCGACGGGGGTCGCCGCCACCGAGGGCAACAACGCGGTGGGTGTGACGTGGCAGGCCGGTTCCGGCAACGGCGCGAACGCGAACGAGATCCAGTATCAGTACTCCGTGAACGGCGGCGGCTGGCGCGGCGACTGGGTCGGTGGCGGCACCAACGGCGCCGGCACGATCGGCAACGGCCAGGTCAACAACAACGGCACGTACACGATCCGCGTGCGCGCCGTCTCGACCGTCGACGGCAGCACCTACGCCAGTGGGGCCTCCAACGACTCGAACGCCGTGTCGCCCTACGGGCCGATCGGCAACCCGTCAGCGAACGCCTCGGCATCCGGGACGAACATCACGTACTCGTGGTCGTCGCCGTCCCGCAACGGGCGCGACATCGCCACCGAGGTGTACATCGACGGAGGCCTCGTCAGCCGCGACGCGAGCGGCTCCATCACGCGCGGCTACGGCTACAGCGAGACGCACAGCATCGAGGTGCGCACGAGCGCGGCCGGTCAGACGACGACCGCGTCCGACTCGGCACGCACGGTCGATGCCCCGCCGCCCCCGCAGCCGCGGGTGTGGGTCAGTCGTGGCGACTACGTCCCGGGCGGCGGATGCGTCAACGGTTGCTACAAGTACGTGGTGAACACGCAGAACTTCCCCGCCGGCCGGTACAGCATCCAGTGTTGGCACGACACCGGTGGCCCTACGCAGTTTGGCGGCACGTTCGCCTTCAACCTGCCGGCGAACGGCTCCGTCCAGCTCGAGTGCTGGAAGGGCGCCGACGGCAACAACGCGTGGGTCGACATCCTCGGATGGGGCGGGTCGGTCGACACCGAGAAGACATGGTGGCCACGGGGTTGACCCGGCCGCATCGATCAACGACGACAAGGAACGAACGAATGAGCATGACCCCCGAACAGGCCGCGTGGTTCCGCGACACCTTCACGCGTCTCGTCGACAACGTCGATCAGGCGCTCCTCGGCAAGCGCGAGGTCGTCGGCCTCGTGCTCTCGGCGATGCTGGCTGAAGGCCATGTGCTGCTCGAGGACGCTCCCGGAACGGGAAAGACCAGCCTCGCCAAGGCGATCGCCGCGTCGGTGCAGGGCACGAGCACGCGCATCCAGTTCACGCCCGACCTGCTGCCCTCCGACGTCACGGGGGTCACGATCTACGATCAGCAGAACCACCGGTTCGAGTTCCACCGCGGACCGGTCTTCTCCTCGATCGTGCTGGCCGACGAGATCAACCGTGCCTCGCCCAAGACGCAGTCGGCGCTGCTGGAGGTCATGGAGGAGTCGCGCGTCACGGTGGACGGCGTGGCCCACGAGGTGGGTCGACCGTTCCTCGTGATCGCGACGCAGAACCCCATCGAGCAGTCGGGAACGTACAAGCTGCCCGAAGCGCAGCTCGACCGCTTCATGCTGAAGACCTCGATCGGCTACCCGACGCTCGCCGTCACCGAGCGGATCCTCGCGGGGGCGGTCGACCGCAACCCGTCGGCATCCCTCGGCGCCATCATCACCACGAGCGCGGTCGCCGACATGGCCGACCTTGCCGCCACCGTGCACGTCGACCCCGTGGTCGCGCGGTATGCCGCGCAGCTCGTCGAGCACACGCGCGCGTCGGAGGCGACCCGCCTCGGCGTCTCGGTGCGCGGAGCGATCTCGATGATGCGCGTCGCCAAGGTCTACGCGGCCGCGCAGGGTCGCCACTTCGTGGTGCCCGACGACGTGAAGACCCTCGCCGTGCCGGTATGGGCGCACCGCCTCGTGCTCGACCCCGAGGCGGAGTTCTCCGGAACGACCGCCGAGAGCGTCGTCCAGCGGGCGGTCTCCGCCGTGGAGGCCCCCCTGGCGCGGGCCGCCAGCTGATGTCGCCGGCACCGGACACTCTCACCCCGTCGCGCCGCGCGCGCCGACGGGGCGACGTCTCCGGCGCGCCCGCGGATGCCACCACGCCCGCCGCCCAGACCCCGCCGACGCCGGATGCCGGGGGTGATCCTGACGGCGGCGACGCGCCTCTCGTCGCCCCGCGTGAGGCGACCGCGGCCGAGCGTCGCCGGGAGCGCATCGAGGCGGTGCGCCGCCGCGTCGTCCGCGTGCTGCGGGCGATCGGCGACGTGGTGCAGCCGCTCGGGTGGGTGCTGATCGCGACCGCCGTGCTCGTGTGGTGGCTGGCCTTCGCCTACGGCTGGCGCGAGTTCCTCGTCATCGCTGCCGTGATCACGGTGACGCTGATCATCAGCCTCGGCTTCCTCTTCGGCCGCACGACGTACGAGATCGGGCTCGACCTCACGCGCACCCGCGTCGTCGTGGGCGAGCGCGCCGTCGGCGGGCTCATGCTCGCCAACCGCACGCCGCGGACGCTCCTTCCCTCCGAGGTCATCCTGCCCGTCGGCGCCGGCCGCGGGGTCTTCCAGGTGCCGCGCCTCGCTCCCGACGAGGAGCACGAAGAGGTCTTCGCGATTCCGACGACGACACGCGGCGTGCTCTCGGTCGGACCCGTCAGCGTCCGCCGCGGCGACCCGCTGGGCCTGTTCGAGCGCGCGCACGACCGCCGCCAGGCCGTCGACCTGTACGTCCACCCGCAGACCACGGCGCTGGACGGCCTGTCACTCGGGCACCTCCGTGACCTGGAAGGTCTGCCGGTGCAGCACCTCGCGCGCGACGACGTGTCCTTCCACGCGCTGCGGGAGTACCAGCCCGGCGACGACCTGCGCCACGTGCACTGGAAGTCGACGGCCCGGGTCGGTGAGGTGATGGTGCGCCAGTACGAGGAGACGCGCCGCTCGCACTTCGTGGTGGGCCTGTCCACGCTTCCCGACGAGTATCGCGAGGCGGCGGAGTTCGAGCTCGCCATCTCGGTCGCCGGCTCCATCGGTCTGCGCGCCCTGCGGGACTCGCGCGTTCTCGACGCCCGCACCCAGCAGGGGCCGCTGCGCTCGCTCAGCTCCCGTCGCTTCCTCGACGAGCTCTCGATGCTCGGGCACTCGCGCGCCCGGCTCGGCGGCATCGTCGCCCTCGCCGGCGGCATCGCCGCCCACGCACCGGATGCCGCGGTCGTCGTGCTCGTCACCGGATCGCGCACCGACGCGGCCGAGCTCCGCCTCGCGTGCTCGCGATTGCCGCTCGGCGTGCGCGCGCTCGCGGTCGTCGCCGACACCCGGATGGATGCGCCGGCGCTTCAGCGCATCGGCGAGGCCGATGTCGTCACCGTCGGCGCGCTCGACCAGCTGCCCCGCGCCGTGCGGAAGGTGCTCTCGTGAGCGCGCGTCTGCGGCTGCCGCGTCGGCTCCCGCGCTCCACCGCGCGTGCGGAGACGACGCGCGAGCCGCGCGTTCTCGTTCTCGATCTGACCGCCGCCGCGCTGCTGCTCGCCGTGTCGATCATCGGGTTCGCCCCCACCTTCGACTCGCCGCAGTACCTCGTCGCCGCCATCGGCGGTCTCGCTCTCGGGCTGGCGCTCGCGTGGGCGGGGGCGCGGTGGCGCCTCGGCGTGCTGAGCCTGGCCGGCGCGACGATCGGCGCCTACGTCGTGTTCGGCGGAGCGCTCGCGCTGCCGCACACGACGCTGCTCGGCGTCATCCCGACGCTCGAGACCTTGCAGCAGCTCGCCCTCGGAACGATCACGTCATGGAAGCAGCTGCTGACCACGGTGCCGCCGGTCGCGGCATCCGATGGTCATCTCGTGGTCCCCTTCATCCTCACCCTCGTCGGCGGAGTCCTCACCGGGTCGCTCGCACTCCGGGCGCGCCACGGCGCCTGGGCTCTGCTGCCCGCGCTCGCGGTGCTGATCGCGACGATCCTGCTGGGTGTCGCGCAGCCTGCGGCCCCGCTCGTCCAGGGCATCGTCTTCGCCGTCGCCGGCACCGTCTGGCTCGCGCTGCGCCGCGCGTGGGACCATGATCGTGCCGCCGTGCGCATCGAGTCGGCAGGAGTCTCGGATGCCGCGGCGGTGCACAGTTCGCGCACGCGCCGACTCGTCGCGGGGGGCATCGTGCTGGCGGTCGCCTCGGCGGCGGGAATCGCCACCGCCGCCGTCGCCACGCCGCCGCGGTACATCCTTCGCGACTTCATCGTTCCGCCGTTCGACATCACCGACTACCCGAGCCCGCTGCAGTCGTTCCGCGGCTACGTGCGCGACGACGCCGACAAGACCCTGTTCACCGTGACGGGACTGCCCAAGGACGGCCGCGTGCGCCTGGCGACGATGGACACCTACGACGGCATCGTCTACAACGTGTCCGACGACGGAGCGGGCTCTTCCAGCGCGTTCACGCCGATCCGCTCGAACATGTCGCCCGGTGCGACCGGCACGGCGGCGACGCTGCGCATCGAGATCGGCGACCTGAGCGGAGTGTGGGTGCCCGATGTGGGCGCCGTCCGCGACTTCACGTTCGACGGCCCGAGGGCATCGGAGCTCGCCCGCACGACGCACTTCAACGACGCCACCGGCACCGCCGTCGCCCCCGCGGGGCTTGCGACGGGCGATGCGTACACGATCGACACCCTCATCCCCGATCTGCCGAGCGACACGGCGCTGGCCGACGTGCCGTTCGCGGCGCTGAAGATGCCGAAGCAGACGGGCATTCCGGAGAAGATCGCCGACATCGCCTCCAAGGCGACAGCCAGCGCGGACACCCCGATCGAGCGGGCGCGAGCCCTGGAGAGCTACCTGCACACGCAGGGCTTCTTCAGCCACGGTCTGGGCGACGGCGTCGTCTCGCTGTCGGGCCACGGCGCCAACCGCATCACGTCGCTCTTCGGCGGTGACCAGATGGTCGGCGACGACGAGCAGTACGCCGTCGCGATGGCCCTCATGGCGACGCAGCTGGGCATGCCGGCGCGCGTCGTGATGGGGTGGCACGCCGACGAGAAGCACCCGCAGGACGGGCCGACGCTCACCGCCACCGGCGGCAACCTGCACGCGTGGGTGGAGATCGCCTTCCAGGGCTATGGCTGGGTTCCGTTCGATCCCACCCCCGACGAGGACAACAAGCCCAACGACCAGTCGACCAAGCCGAAGGCCAACCCGAAGCCGCAGGTGCTCCAGCCGCCGCCGCCCGCCCAGCAGCCCGCCGACCTGCCGCCGGCGATCGCGGAGAACCGCGACCAGGACGAGGAGCAGGCCGCAGACCTCAGCTGGCTCGGACCCGTGCTGCTGTACGGCGGCCTCACCCTCGGCATCCTGCTGCTGCTGGCGGCGCCGTTCATCGTGATGGGCGTGATCAAGGGCGTGCGCCGTGCGCGCCGACGCAACGCCGAGCGCACCGCGGACCGCATCTCGGGAGGCTGGGACGAACTGGTCGATTCGGCCGTCGACCTACGGGCTCCGGTGGCGATCGGGGCGACCCGTGCCGAGAGCGCGCTCGTCGTCGGCTCGACTTTCGACGACCCGCGCGTTACGCAGCTCGCCACCCGCGCCGACGTGGATGTCTTCGGTCCGGGCGACCCGGCACCGGAGGATGTCGACGCGTTCTGGCGCGAGGTCGATGAGATCGTCGGCCAGATGCGCGGATCGACGACCGTCTGGCAGCGCCTTCGCGCACGGTTGAGTGTGCGGTCGCTGCGCCGCAGCGGCTGGTCGTGGCACGCCGTCGGCCAGGCGATCGCCGGCACCGGTCGCGCCGTCGTCGCTCGTGTGCGCCGCGGCATCCGCCCTCGTGGAACGGAGTCCTCCGATGACTGATCTGGATCTCGTGCGGCGCCCGGCACAGGTGGGCCGGCGGGTGGGTGCCTACCTGATCGACGCGGCGATCGGAATGGTCGTCCTGCTGATCGCGGTGGGCGTGTTCGCCGGTATCTCCTTCGGCACCGGAGGGGCACTGCCCCTGCCGCTGGCCGTGGCCCTGGCGTACGTGATCGGTCTCGGTTGGTTCGTCGTCTACACCCTGATGCAGGCCGGCGCCGGCTCGCTCGGTATGCGCGCGCTCGGGCTGCGACTCGTGCGGGAGGGCGGGGCGGTCGATGCGTCGGCCCCGGCATCGCGCCTCGGCTTCGGCCGCGCGCTCGGCCGCAACCTCGTCTGGGCGTTGGGCGGCGCGATCGTCGTCGGGTACTTCTCCCCGCTCTTCGACTCGTCGCCGTGGCACCGGGGATGGCACGACCGCGCCGTGGGGGCCGTCATGACCGATGTCGCCGGCCGCTCGCCCGTGCCGTCGCCCGCAGCCGATTCCGGCGCGGATGCCGCGCCCACCTCGCCCGCGTCGGCTCTGGCGCCGACGGTGCTGCCGGCCGCCCCGATCCTGCCGGTGGGGCAGGCGCCCGAACTCGGCGGCTGGTCGCCCGCCGAGCCTCCCGCGCCGGTGCGGAGCACTCCGCTCGCGAGCGGCGTCATCTCCTTCGTCCCCGGGGTGAGCGACGCCGACCGACTCGATCAGCCCGCGCCCGCGCCCGCACCCGGCCTGCCGACGGTGGAGGTGTCCGACGCGCCGCCGCCGGTCTCCGGCGCGCCGGCCGCCGATCGCGGGCCCGTATCCGGTGCCGGCGTGGTCATCGAGAGCATCGATGAGACACGGATCTCCACCGGCGAACGTCCCTTCGCGCGCCTCGTGTGGGACGACGGAACGCGGCAGGCGCTCTACGGCCGCACGCTCTTCGGCCGTAATCCCGCCCCCGAGACGGGCGCGATGGTCTCACCCGTGCGCGATGAGACCCTGTCGCTGTCGAAGACGCATTTCGAACTGATCCCCGACGATGATCGCGCCGTGTGGGTGGTCGACCGGCACTCCACCAACGGTGTCGCGGTGCGCCGCGGCGACGACCTGCTCCCGCTGGAGCCGGGGGAGCGCACTCGGGTCCAGGCGGGTGACGTGCTCGTGTTCGGCGACCGGCAGGTGAGCGTCGAGGTGACCTCGTGATCGACGCCACGCCGGCGGAGCCCCCGATCGTCGTCCGCGTCGGCGCGGCGTCGCACACGGGTCTTCGCCGCCGCGTCAACGAAGACGCGTACCTCGCTCAGGCTCCCCTCTTCCTCGTCGCCGACGGGATGGGCGGGCATGACGCGGGAGACCGCGCCAGCGCTGCCGTCGTGGCCGAGTTCGCCCACCTGGTCGGTGGTCCGAGCCTCGCCATCGACCAGGTGCGCGCGGCGCTTCGTCGTGCGCGCTCGCGCGTCGAGGCGATCGCCAGCGACGGACGTGCGGCGGGCACGACACTGTCGGGCGTCGTCGTCGCCGACGTCGGCGGGGTCGGATACTGGCTGACCGTCAACGTCGGCGATTCCCGCACGTACCGCTTCGCGCAGGGCGTGCTCGAGCAGATCAGCGTCGACCACTCGGTCGTGCAGGAGCTCCTCGACGCCGGCGTGCTGTCGGGAGCCGATGCCGCCACCGACAGTCGCCGCAACGAGATCACGCGGGCGATCGGGGCGGGAAGCGAAGGCCAGGCCGACTACTGGATGGTGCCGGCCGAGCCGGGCGATCGCATCCTGGTCTGCTCCGACGGGCTGTCCGGCGAGGTGCCGGCCGATCGGCTGCGTGACATCCTCGCCGAGGAGAGCGATCCCGAAGCCGCGGCGACGCGACTGATCCATGAGGCGCTGCTGCACGGCGGACGCGACAACGTCACCGCGGTGGTCGTGGATGCCGTCCACGTCGCCGGCTACGACGACGTGTACGACACGGCCCCCGCGGGGGCGCGCCAGGCGGAGGCGGACGGCGACACCCGACCGCGCGCGGGCACGAGAGGTGATGTGTGATGACGGATGCGATGACGAAGACGCGGATCGACTATCGGCCGGCGGCGACGGACGACGCGTGGTGGCTCGCGGTCGACGGCGATGCCGTCGTGCTGCTGTCTCCGGCGGTGTCGGCGGCCACGGCCACCGGCGTGTGGCGCGGGCTGGGCACGGGGGGCATCGGCGCCGTCCTCGAGGCGCTCACGAGCGCGTTCGGCACGTCGCTCACGGCGATCCCGCCGTTCGCCCTCGCGATCGCCGAGGCCGGCGGCGTGCGCGTGGCCGTGCGCGGTGACGTCGAGGTCGTCGTCGAGGGCCAGCACCCCGAGGCGGTGTCGGGCGCGGGCGTGGCGACGTGGACCGAGCGTTTCGTGCCGGGGGCCGTGTGCGTGAGCGTCGCCCCTCACGCGGGCGCGCCGGCGCCGGCCGCGGACCTGCCGCTGCGGTCCGGAGTGGTGCGCACCGATCTCGTCGAGATCGACCTCGCCGTCGTGTCCGCGGCGTCCGCTTCTCCTGTTCCTCCTGCAGCTTCCGCTCCGGCCGTGGCCGTCGCCGTGGCCCCGGCCACCGGGCCGTCGGTTGCCGAGGATGCGTCGGATGCCGAGGAGCAATCGGGCATCGCCACCTCCTCGGCATCCGCCATCTCCTCGGCATCCGTCATAGATTCGGTGCCGCCAGGGCTGTTCGGCGGCGCCCCCGTACCGCAGCCCGCGCCGGACGCCGAACCGCAGCCGGCGGCGCCGGCTGCCGACACCTCGGCCGACACGCTGATCCCCGAGGCGACCGCCGCCGAGGAGGTCGCCGCCCCCGTCGACGAGTACGACCTGCTCTGGGGCGAGACCGTGGCCCGTCCGGTGTCCGCCGCTGCGATCGCCGCCGTCGACCCCGAGGCGGAGTCAGCGGCCGAAGCGTCCCCCGCGGCGCCCGCCGCGAACAACGCGACCTCCGCCGGCGACGGCGATGATCTCGGCGACCACGACGGGGCGACGATCGCCGTCGCCGAGATGCGAGCCCTTCGTGCCGAGCGACCCGCGTTCGATTCGACCGACAACGTGCCCGCGCGTCGGCCGGCGCGCGGACGCATCCGGCTGTCGACCGGACGTGTCGTCGAGCTCGAGCGTCCGGTGATCATCGGTCGTCGCCCGAAATCGACGCGCACCACCGGAGCCGACCTGCCGACCCTGGTCGCGGTGGACAGCCCCGATCAGGACATCTCCCGCAGCCACGTCGAGATCCGCGCCGAGGGCGAGCACGTGCTCGTCACCGACCTCGACACGACCAACGGCACCGTGCTGCTGCGCGGCGGCAGCGAACCGGTGCGGTTGCACCCGAACGAGCCGACGATGGTCGTCACCGGTGACGTCCTCGATCTCGGCGATGACGTGACCGTGACCTTCGAGGACCTCCCGTGAGCGCCGCCAAGCGTCCGCCGGCACCGCCGCCCGCCCTGCCCGGATTCACCTACGTCGACGTGCTCGGCTCGGGTGGGTTCGCGGACGTCTATCTCTATGAGCAGCAGCTTCCCCGCCGCCGCGTCGCGGTGAAGGTCATGCTGCCCGACCGCTTGGCCTCGGGCTCGGCCGAGCAGTTCACCGCCGAGGCGAACGTCATGGCCCTGCTGTCGACGCACCCGGCGATCGTGACGATCTACCAGGCCGGCGTGTCCGACGACGGCCGGCCCTACCTGGTCATGGAGTACTGCTCGCGGCCCAACCTGCAGGTGCGCTCCCGTACGGCGGCGTTCTCCGTCGCCGAGGCGCTGCGGGTGGGTGTGCAGGTCGCGGCCGCCGTCGAGACCGCGCATCGCGCCGGCATCCTGCATCGCGACATCAAGCCGGCCAACATCCTCGTCACCGAGTACAACCGGCCGGCGCTGACCGACTTCGGCATCGCGACGACGGCGGAGTCGGAGGAGTCGTCGGGAGGCATGTCGATTCCGTGGTCGCCGCCGGAGGCGTTCAGTGATGCACCGGCATCCGGCGTCGCCACCGACGTCTATGCGCTGGGCGCGACCGTCTACACGCTGCTGGCCGGGCGCTCGCCGTTCGAGCAGCCCGGCGGCCGTAACGGCGGCGCCGATCTCATCCAGCGCATCGAGTCGCAGCCGGTGCCGCCGCTGACGCGGGCCGACGCCCCTGCCTCGCTGCAACTGGTGCTCGAGCGCGCGATGGCCAAGCGTCCGGGCGATCGGTACGAATCCGCCCTCGCCTTCGCCCGTGCCCTGCAGCGCGTGCAGATCGAGCTCGCCCATTCGGTCACCCCGATCGACATCCTCGACGATGCCCCGCACGAGGATGCCGAGGACGACGCCGACGGTGAGCTCACCCGGGTCCGCGGCATCGTGAGCATCGAGCCGAACACGAACCCGGCCGCCGGCCCCACGCGCCGCCGTGACAGGGACAACCCGTGGGCGCCCGAGACGACGGGCACGCTGCCGGCGGCATCCACCGTCGCGGCGGCCCCGGCCGACACGGCCGAGCCGACGCTGCTGCGCGGACCCGTCTCGATCGCCCCGCAGGTCGACATCGACACCTCGTCGACCATCCGCCGCCCTGCCACGGGTGCACCGCTGCCCGCGCACACGCTCGATCCCACGGACGCACGCACGGCGACCGCCCCGGAGACCGCTGCCGGTGCGGACGAGACGGCGACCCCCCGGTCTCGCCGCGGTCTGTGGATCGGTCTGGGCATCGCCGCGGCCGTCGTCGTTGTGGGAGCCGTCGCCGTCGGCGCGAGCCTGTTGACGCCCGCCGTCGAGCCGCAGGCGTCTCCGACGCCGTCGACGACCGCGGTCGCGCAGGATCCGTTCGAAGACGTCGTGCCTGCCGTGACGCAGCTCGCCGGCCGGATCGAGGGCGGCAACGTCGTCTTCACCTGGACGAACCCCGACCCGAAGGACGGCGACGGCTACCTCTGGTACGCGTACACGCTGGCCGGCAACGGCGACGTCCGCAAGGTCACCGAGCCCACGGTGTCCGTTCCCGTGGATGCCGGTGGCACCACCTGCGTCGCGGTCACTCTTGTCCGCAAGAGCGGCGTGGCGGGCACCGAGATGCGGAAGTGCGTCCCATGACCGACATTCACGACACGGTTCCGCCCCTCGACGAGGCCGCAGCGGATGCTGCGAGCAGCGACATCACGGTGGAGTTCGCGGGCGAGTACATCACGGTGCCGTCGGGCACACGGTTCACGATCGGCCGGGAGGGCGATCTCGCGATCGACGACAACCGGTTCCTGCACCGCCACTTCCTCTCGATCGAGCAGTCCGCCGGGCTGTGGTGGCTGGTCAACATCGGTTCGCGCCTGTCGGCCACCGTCACCGACACGGAGGGGCGGGTGCAGGCCCAACTCGCCCCGGGCGCCCGCCTGCCGATCGTGTTCGGAGTGACCACGGTCGTCTTCAGCGCCGGTCCCACCACCTACGAGCTGTCCGTGCACACGGCGCAGCCGGCTTTCCGCGAGACGGCGGCCGAGAGCGTCCTCGACGGGGAGTCGACGATCGGCGCCGTTCCCCTGACACCGAGCCAGAAGCTGTTGATCCTCGCTCTGGCCGAGCCGGTGCTGCGGCGCGAGGGCACCGGGATGAGCGAGCTGCCCAGTTCGGCCGCTGCCGCGCAGCGCCTGGGCTGGAGCATCACCCGCTTCAATCGCAAGCTCGACAACGTCTGCGACAAGCTCGACCGTCAGGGCGTGCCGGGCCTGCGCGGCGGCGTGACCAGTTCGGCCACGAACCGCCGCGTGCGCCTGGTGGAGCACGCCGTCGCCTCGCGACTGGTGGTGCGAGAGGACCTCGCCATGCTGGACGACCCCGCCGCGTTCGATCGCGACGCCGCCGATGACGCACCGCGCAGGAAGGAACAGGGATGAAGCTGCGCACCACGCTGGTCCGCCCCGGAGGCGAGCCGGAAGATCTCGTCATCAACGCCGATGCCGATGCGACCGTCGGCGACCTCGCACGCACCATCGCCGAGCTCGATCCGCGCGGCGGCGGGGCGGCGGCGGGCGACGAGGTGACGCTCGAGGCGTTCGGCACGATCGCTCCGGGCCCGGGAGAGGTGCTGGATGCCGCGGCATCCGTGTCGCACGTCCAGCTGGGTGCGGGCTCGGCCGTGCGCATCGTGCCGACTGGCTATCAGCCGCCGCAGAAACTCGGCGACGTCGAGATCGCCTCGGGTGCCGGCGCCGGCACCACGATCCCGCTGCAGCGCGGGGTGGTCATCATCGGACGAGACCCCCAGTGCGACATCGTGCTCGACGATCCGCTGGTCTCCAAGCGGCACGCGCGGCTGGAGGTCGGGCAGGGCCGGGCCGAACTCGTCGACCTGAACTCCGCCAACGGCATCCTCGTCGACGGGGCGCCGGTCACCTACCTGACGGCCGCCGACGGCCAGATCGACGCCGTGCTGGGCGACACGCGCCTGCGCATCACGGCGGCTCCCGCCGACGCCACGGCGGCGCCCTCCACGTGGCGGCAGGTGCCGTTCGTGCGCTCGCCGCGGGTGGAGGCGCGCTACCTCGGCGAGGAGCTGCCCGGCACCGACCTGCCGGCACCGCCCGCGCCGCAGATGTTCCCGTGGCTCGCGATGATCGCTCCGGTGATCATGGGCGTCGTGCTCTTCTTCGTCATGAAGAATCCGATGGCGCTCGTGTTCGTCGCGGCGTCGCCCCTCCTCATGCTCGGCACCTGGCTGACGACGCGCCTGCAGGGCCGCGCGCAGCTGCAGCGCGACAAAGACCGCTTCGAGCAGCAGCTCACCCGCCTGTCCACCCGCCTCGAGCAGGAGCGCGAGACCGAGCGCCGCGTCCGCCGCGGCGAGGTGCCCGAGCTCGATCCCATCTGCGCCGACGCGCTCGCCGCCGGGCCTCTGGTGTGGACGCGCCGGCCCGAGCACTGGTCGTTCCTGCACGTCCGTCTCGGCGACGGCACCGCCCCGAGCCGCAACTCCGTCGCCGAGTCGACGAAGCGCGACGCGGCGATCCCGTCGTACGTCGACCGCCTCGACGAGGTCGTCGACGCGTTCCGCGAGGTCGACGACGTGCCGATCCTCGAGTCGCTGGCCGAGGCCGGCGCGATCGGCATCGCCGGCTCGACGGCGCGCGTCGGTGACACGGCGCGGGCGCTGCTGGCCCAGACGGCGGGGCTGCACGCGCCGTCCGACGTCCACATCGTCGCCTTCGTCGGCCCGGCCACCCGTGCGGCGCTTGCCGACCTCAAGTGGCTGCCGCACACGTGGGCCGCCGAGGACGCCCTCGGCACGGCCCCCATCGCCGACAACGCGGCGACCGCCTCGCGCCTGCTGGCCGAGCTGGAGGAGTTGGTCGACACCCGCACGAAGCAGCTGCGGCGTCTGCGGGCGCTCAAGGCGACGGATGCCGCGACCGCCGCCGGCGCCGAGGTCGGCGAGTCGCGGGGGCGCGAGGAAGAGATGCCGCTTCCGGCATACGTCGTGATCATCACGCCCGACGCGCCCGTCGACCGGGGTCGGCTCATCCAGCTGAGTGAGCGTGCCGCCGGCAGCGGTGTCATCCCGGTGTGGGCGACCTCGCGCGTGTCCGACCTGCCCGCCGCCTGCCGCACGTGGGTCGAGCTTCCCGCCGACGGGGAGGCGAGCGCCAACTTCGTGCGCCTCGGCACCGTCATCGCCCCCCTGCGTGTCGAGGCGTTGGATGCCGCGCGCTTCGGCGTCGTGGCCCGGGCCCTGGCCCGCATCACCGACATCGGCGATGTCGCGGAGGACGCCGGGGACGTGCCGCGCACCATCCCCCTGCTACAGCTGTTGGGGTCGGACATGGCGACCAGCGCCGACGCCGTCATCGACCGGTGGACGCAGAATGCGTCGATCCGTGCGACGCGCTCCGGCGCCGGCTACCAGCCCAAGCTTCGTGCCCTCGTCGGACAGGGCGCGCAGGGCGCTCTGCACCTCGATCTGCGCCAGCAGGGTCCGCACGCGCTCGTCGGCGGCACGACCGGCTCGGGCAAGAGCGAGTTCCTGCAGGCCTGGGTGCTCGGCATGGCCGCCGAGTACAGCCCCGAGCGCGTGACGTTCCTCTTCGTCGACTACAAGGGCGGCTCGGCCTTCGCCGACTGCGTCAGCCTCCCGCACTGCGTGGGCCTCGTGACCGACCTCAGCCCGCATCTCGTCCGTCGGGCGCTGACGAGCCTCCGCGCCGAACTGCACCACCGCGAGCACCTGTTCAACCGGAAGAAGGCGAAAGACCTCCTCGAGCTCGAGAAGGCCGCCGACCCCGACGCTCCCCCCGCACTCGTCCTCGTCATCGACGAGTTCGCCGCACTCGCCAAGGAGGTGCCCGAGTTCGTCGACGGCGTCGTCGACATCGCCCAGCGCGGGCGCTCGCTCGGCATCCACCTCATCATGGCGACGCAGCGCCCCGCGGGTGTCATCAAGGACAACCTGCGCGCCAACACCAACCTCCGCGTCGCGCTGCGCATGGCCGACGAGACCGACTCCGACGACGTCATCGGGTCGAAGGAGGCCGCCCTGTTCGATCCCGGCATCCCCGGTCGCGGCATCGCCAAGACCGGTCCCGGTCGCATGAACCTCTTCCAGTCGGCCTACTCGGGAGGCTGGAGCCTCCGGGCCGAAGCCGAACCCGCCGTCGAGGTGCGCCCGTTCCTGCTCGGCGACGCGCCGGCGTGGGAGAAGCCCGCCGTCGAGGCGCCTGCCGAGACCGAAGACCTCGGCCCCAACGATCAGCAGCTGCTCGTGGCGCGCTTCGGCGACGCCGCGCAGCTGGCCCGCATCGCGCCGCCCCGTCGGCCGTGGCTCGACGAGCTGGCCACCACTTTCGACCAGACCAAGCTGCACCAGCGCACCGACGCCCGGCTGGTGCTCGGCGTCGTGGACGTGCCCGAGCGGCAGGACCAGGTGCCGTTCTTCTTCGAACCCGACACCGAGGGCCACCTCGCGATCTTCGGCACCGGCGGCTCCGGAAAGTCGGTGACCCTGCGCACGCTCGCCGTGTCGGCCGGGATCACCCCGCGCGGCGGTCCCGTCCACGTCTACGGGCTGGACGCCGCGACCGGGGGCCTGCGCATGCTCGAGTCGCTGCCGCACGTGGGTGCCGTCATCTCCGGCGACGACACGGAACGCATCGATCGCCTGTTCGCCACGCTCCGCAGCGAGCTCGACCGTCGCGGTGACGCGTATGCCGCGGCAGGTGCCTCCACCCTGACCGAGTACCGCGCCCTCGCGGGTCGCCCCGACGAGCCGCGCATCTTGCTGCTCATCGACGGGTTCCCCGCGTTCCGCACCGCGTTCGAGGGTGTGTCCGGGCGCGCGGAGGCCTACCGCGCGTTCCAGCAGGTGCTCACCGACGGTCGCGGCCTCGGCATCCACGTGGCCCTCACCGCCGACCGCGGCCAGAGCGTGCCCACCTCTCTTCAGGCGATGATCCAACGCCGCATCGTGCTGCGGATGGCCGACGAAGACGGCTATGCACTCCTCGGGATGCCGCGTGACATCCTCGGCGTCGACGCAGCGCCCGGTCGGGCCATCGTCGACGACCACGAGGCGCAGATCGCCGTCATCGGGGGCACCTCCAGCACGAAGGACCAGTCGCTGGCGATCGATCGGATGGCCGAGGTGATGATCCGCCGCGGCACGGTCGCTGCGCCCGCGATCCGCGCGCTGCCCACCGAGTACACGGCCGATGAGCTGCCGCCCGCGACGCCGACGGGGGTGGCCATCGGGCTGTCCGATCTCGACCTCGGTCCGTTCGGCATCGACGCCCACGGCACGTTCATCGTCGCCGGCTCGCCCGGCGCGGGCCGTTCGACCGCCGCCGCCGCGATCGCGCGGCAGACGCTGCGCGCGCGGCCCGACACGCCCGCGTTCTACATCGGCGACCGTCGATCGCCCGTGCAGGACGTCGTCGCGTGGACCGCGACCGCCGAGTCTCCCTCGGCGGCCATGGCGGTGCTCGGCGCCGTCGATGAGGCGGCCGACCGCGCCCAGGCGGGCGGACCCGTGCCGCTGGTCGTGCTGGAGGGCATCGGAGAGTTCGCCACGTCGATCATCGAGATGAACCTCTCCACGCTCGTCAAACGCGCCGGTCGCGGTGAGGTGTTCTTCGTCGTGGTCGGGGAGATGAGCGAGTGGACGACGAATTTCGGGCTGCTCGGCGAGATCAAGGCGGCGCGGCGCGGCGTCGTGCTGCAGCCGGAGACGATCGACGGCGAGGTCGTTCTCAAGACGCCGTTCCCCCGGTTGGTGCGGGGCGAGCTCCCGGTGGGACGCGGAATCCTGGCTCATCGCGGCAAGACCGTGCGCATCCAGTTCCCGCTGGTGGTCGGGGACGTCCCGGTCGGCGTCGAGTCGGGTACCCTCGCCTCCTCGGGGGCGCAGACATGACCGCGGTGGGCCGGGCGCGCGGGCGCTCATGGGGAGTTCTCCCCATGGTCACCGGCCGCGACGCCGCCTATCTTCGAAACAACAAGACCTCCCGGCACACCGGCCGGGCCAGATGAAAGGGGCCCTCATGGCCAATCTGAATGTCACCTACGACCAGATGAACTCGGCCGCCTCGCGCCTGCGTGACGGACAGAACGAGCTCGAGGCGAACCTGCAGCGCCTGCGTCAGCTCGTCGCTCAGCTCGTCCAGGACGGCTTCACCACGAGCCGCGCCTCGGGCGCCTTCGACGCCTCCTACACCGAGTTCACGACCGGTGCGACCAAGACGGTCCAGGGCATCGAGGGCATGGCCTCGTTCCTCGAGAAGGCCGCTCAGGCCCTGCAGTCCACCGACGAGCAGCTCGCCAGCCAGCTCGGTCAGTGATCGGGAACCTGCGGGGCGCTCGCGCGCCCCGCAGGTTCACGAGGCCTTCCACCTCGCGCCGGTGCGCCGAGTGTGCAGGTGGAGGGCCTCGCGAACCTTGGGGGATGACGATGACAGATGTGCAGCTCGACTTCGACGCCCTGCGCGCCGCGCGCGTGCGCGTCGATGAGGCGCTCTCGACATTCGGGTCGGCCGGAACGGTCGGGGACGACCTTGCCGTCCTCACCGGCGAGGATCGTCTTGCCGGCAAGGTCCGAGACTTCGCCGACAACTGGGACTACAACCGGGGAAAGCTCACCGAGAAGCTGCAGTTCCTGCGCGACAGCATCGATGCGATCGTCGACAGCATGACCGAGGTTGACGACGAACTCGCGCGGCAGGCGCAAGAGGCCGCGCCCGAGACGCAGACCGACGGCGAGGGGGAGGGCTGATGAGCGCCATCTCGGTTGAGTTCGAGGATGTCCTTCTCGGTAACCCCGACCAGCTCGACCCCCGCGCGGCCGACCTCGTCACGGCGGCGGCAGCGATCGAGCAGGCGGCGCAGTCGCTCCGAGGACTCATCGACGGGCAGATCTCGCAGTCCACGGATGCCCTGGCCCGTACCGCGACGGAGGTCGCGCGATCGCTCAACAAGGCCCGCACGAGATACCGCAACACCGGGGAGGCCCTGCAGACCTACGCCGCGGATCTGCGCCCCATCCAGAAGGACGCCCGCGCGGCGATCGCCACGGCGGAATACTACGACCAGAGGTCGGCGACGTTACCGAACGACATCTCACGGCGCGAGGGCGACCTGCTGCGCGCCGAGGCCGTCGACGCGCCGCAACATCAGATCGACGAGATCGAGAACGATCTGCGGCGCCTGCGTCAGTCCGAGTCGAACGCCTACGCCCAGCTGCAGGATGCCCGGCAGCAGCTCTCCTCCGCTCGTGACCGCCTGCGCGCGATCGCCGACGCCGCGATCGCCAAGATCGAAACGGCCATCGAGGGCGACAGCGATTCGGCGTACGACAACTGGAACCAGTTCTGGGAGGGCGCTGCCAAGTGGATCGGCGACTGGGCCGCCAACGTGCTGAAGGGCGTGCTCGAGTTCCTCGGCCAGCTGTTGGCGGTTCTGGTGGCGATCGTCGTGATCCTCGTCGCGATCGTCATCGTGGTCGCCCTGCTCGCAGCGATCGCTGCCGTGATCGGCTGGATCGCCCTCGCGGTGCTCGCGGTACTGATCGTCGGCTCCCTCCTGCTTCTGTTCACCCTGCGCGACGGCAGCTCTTCGCGCCAGCCTCGACACGTGGACGATGCGTCCAAGACCTTCGACCGGTCGCCGGCCGCCCCCGACGCCCACGGTGAAGCCCCGGCCGACTACGGAGACCTGTTCGAGGATGTCGGGAGGCAGGACGTTCGCGGTGGGCAGGACTCGACGCACATCCGGGTGGTCGCGATCATGCAGGACGGAAAGGTCGTGGCCTGGCGGGTGCAGCTGCCGAGCACCCAGAACTGGAGCCCCTTCAACGAGCACGGAGGACTCAATGACCTCTCCACCGATGCGATGCTCGCCCTGAATCCCTCCGTGCATACGCAGTACGAACGCGCGGTGTACGACGCGATGCGCCGGGCGGGTGTGTTCGACAGCGATGCACCCATCATGCTCACGGGGTGGAGCCTCGGTGGGATGATGGCCGGCGACATCGCCACCGATCCGGCCCTCGACGGGCGCGTGCAGTCCGTGGTGACGGCCGGGTCGGCCATCGACAAGTATGCCGACGCGATCGATCCGTCGGTGCGCGTCACACAGGTCAACAACGTCTGGGATCCGGTGCACCACCTGGAGCTCGTCGGGTACGGTCGTGACGACGTTCCCGGGCCGAACTGGCAGACCTTCCATCCCGTCGACCCGCGGATACACGACTCGACGATGTACGGTGAGCTCGCGGACGACGTGGTCCCCGACGTGCGCCCCGGAGACGAGATCTTCTTCGCCGGCAACGCGGTCGGAACCACGGAGCACGTGCACGAAGAGGTCTACGTGCGCGGGTGAACGCAGCGGCAGAGAGGTGACGAGAGATGTCCAGGAATCGACTCTGGCACGCGATGGCTGCCACCGCAGTCCTCGCGCTGATTCTGACGGGATGTTCGGGAATGAATGAAAAGGATGTGTCCGACCGGCTCGGCCGCGAGGCTGGTCTCAACGGTGCGCTCGTGGAAGTGCAGCACCCCGGTCTGCCCACCAACGAGAAGATCGTGGTGTGGATGTTCGTCGACGACACGAGCGCTCCGGCCGTTGCCGACGACGTCACCCGCGTCGCGCGCGTGGCAGCCAACGACCCGGACTTGGCAGGAAAGGACCTCACCCTCGCCGCTGTCGAGGGCTCGCCGGCCGACCATACCGACCGCGTCGTGCTGGGATCGTCGGGAGTTCCCGTCATGGCGGCGGTCGCGGAGACCGTGGGTGGTCGAGGGGCCGAGGAGTTCCTCGAGCTCAGCGCCGCTGATGTTCGCCGGCTCGCCGGTCGGCAATGAGTGAAAGCGTCGGCCCACAGCTGCGTTTCCGCCTGCCGGGGGAGTGGATCTCGGTGGACCCGCGAGACGAAGACGCGGCTCGCGATCACAATGCGTCGCTCGCCCGGGAGATCGTCGGGCCCGCGGACGATGCGCCGCTGCTCCGTCGCCGTATCCAGTCCGGATTGGACGATGCGGCTGCCGCAGCGCGCGAGGCCTCGGCACGCCTGTTGCTGATCTGCCGCGAGATCGCGCCGGGCGTGCCAACTCCTGTCGCCATCACGGTCCACACCCCGATCACGATCACGCCTGCCGTGGGAACGGCTCCCGAGTCGGTGATGCGCGCTTTCGAGCTGAGCCTGCCCCACACCCGCGAGCCCGATCTGGAGACGGCGACACGAATGGATGCCGCCGGCTCGGCGGTGCTGCGTCTGCACGCCGTGAGCACGCAGGTGATCGAGGAGGACGGGCAGTCGGCCGTGCAGCGACGTCTGGTCGCGCGCTACTGGTACACCGTTCCGAACAGCAAACAAGTCGCGCTGGTGAACATGTCGACGCCGCTCGGTGACATCCCGCACGCGATGCTGCGCTTCTTCGACGCGATCGTCGCCGCATCGTCGTGGGGCGCGGCTGACGCGGCCTGACGCTCAGCTGCGGTAGTGGCCCAGCACCTTCACGATGATGCCGCGGCGCCGCAGCTCGGCGATGGCGTGCGTCTCCTCGTCGACCGTGCGACCGAGGGCATGCTTGTCGGCGACGACGACGACGTCGCCCGACACGAGACGGCCGAAGAGGCGGTTGAGGCGCTCGGCCCAACTCTCCCCGGTCTCGGGGGCGGGATGACGGAAGCCCTCGATCGGCACCCCGAAGTCTGCGAGGGCGTCACGCTGCGCGATCACCGACGGCAGATCGTCGCGCGCGACGACGAGTCCCACGAGGCGTGAGCCGGCGGGACGAGCAGCCCACCAGTCCGTGCCGGACACCACGACCGGCACGGCCGACGTCACGGCGGGCAGGGCGACCGACTCGGCGTAGTCGGCGGGGGCGCGCTGGTCGTCCGGCTGATCGGTGCTCACGGCATCCATTGTGTCCTACCGCGCCGACACGCGAGCCGATCCGGTTCAGTCGTCGGGGTCGCGTCGCAGCTGGATGCTGAGCTGGTCGGCGTCGAGCTGCGCGAGAGCGTGTCGGAGCGTTGCGGAGGAGTACGACCCCTCGCTCGACACGTCGACGAGACGCTCGCGCATGGCCTCGATCAGAGAGATCCGCAGGTCGATGACACTCGCGGTGCTGATCTCGGGCGCCTCGATCGGAGGGCTGCTCATGCGCTCGGCGAGCTTGGAGAGCACCTCGGGCGGAAACGGCTGGCCCGAGGAATCGGCGAGCCCGGGTGTGCGCAGGTGCGCCAGCGCGGCCTCCCGCAGCTCGTCGGCGAGACGCTCGGCCTCCTCGCTGCTACTGCCGTCGCCGGCGGCCGACGGAATGCGCAGCATGCGGATCACCCACGGCAGACTGAGGCCCTGGACCATCAGACTCACGAGCGCGACGACGAAAGCGATGAGGATCAGGAGCTCGCGGGCGGGTGTCGTCTCCGGGTCGAGCGTCTGCGCGGCGGCGAGGGTGACGACGCCCCGCATCCCGGCCCAGACGATGACGACGCCCTCCTTCCAGCCGAGCGGGGATGCCTGGTAGTAGTCCATGTCGTTCAGGACGCGTCCCACGCGGGCGCGCACACCCTCGACCCGGCGCTGAGCGGACGCCGCATCCGGCGTGCGCTGCGCCCATCGCCTCGCGACGCTCCCCGCCGCACGACCGGTCGTGCGGCGGACGAGTCCGCCGCGGCGCGGCGCCGCGTTCGGGTTCTCGCCCGGTTGCGGGCGCAGGTCGCGGAGGTCGCCCTTCTCGACGTCGAAGGCGTCCAGCCGATCGCTGAAGGCCTGCAGTCTGTCGCGCTGCATCCGGCGGGCGCGACGACCGATCAGCGTCACCAGCCCCGACACATACAGCGCCCGCACCGCGAGCACGATCGCGAGGGCGGCGAGGGCGAGGCCGATCCCCACGCCCACACCGCTGTGCTTCTGGACGTTGGCGCTGACGATGTCGCGCAACTCCAACCCCATGATGAGAAAGACCGCGCCCTCCAGCAGCAGCTCGAGCGTGTGCCAGTTCAGCTCGTCCGACACGCGCTGCTCGGGAGTCGACCATCGCGCGGCGCCCTGGCCGGCGGTGATGCCGGCGGCGACCGCCGCGACCAGTCCCGACCCGCCGAGGTGCTCCGTGGGCAGGTAGGCGACGAAGGGGACGATGAAGCCGACGGCGGTGTTCGCCACCGGCTCGCCGATCCACCGCCGCACCCGCAGGGTCAGCAGGCCCACCCCGACGCCGATCACGACCGCGACGAGCACGCCCCAGGCGAAGGCGCCGATCGTGCTCCCCAGCGAGAATCCTGCTGCGGATGCCGCGACGGCGCTGCGCAGCAGCACGAGCGCCGTCGCGTCGTTGAGCAGGCTCTCGCCCTCGAGCATCGTGATGACGCGCGGGGAGATGCCCAGTTTCTTCGCGATGGAGGTGGCCACGGCATCCGTGGGGCTGACGATCGCGCCGAGGGCCACCGCGAGGGCGAAGTTCAATCCCGGGATCGCGAAGAAGAACAGCGTTCCCAACGCGAGGGCGCTGATGACGACGAGGACGACCGCGAGTCCGGCGATCGGCACGGCGTCGCGGCGGAACTCGATCGCCGGCAGGCGCACCGCAGACGCGTACAGCAACGGGGGCAGGATGCCGACGAGGATCAGCTCCGGGGGCACCGAGAACTCGGGCAGCAGCAGTGAGGCGACGAGCCCGATCGCGACGAGGATGAGCGGGCCGGCGACACCCAGTCGGCGAGCGAGGACCGTCGAGACGCCGATGACCGCGATGCCGGCGATCAGCCACGTGAGGTCGGTCACGGTCGGCTCAGATCACGCCGAGGGCCCGCACCGCGTCGCGCTCGGCGACGAGCTCGGCGACGGAGACGTCCAGGCGGGCGCGGCCGCGAGCGTCGAGGTCGAGCCCTTCCACGACGCGGAAAGCCGTGCCATCGCTCGTGACGGGTGCCGAGGAGTACAGCCCCGCCGGCACCCCGTACTCGCCGTGCGACAGCACCGCCGCCGAGGTCCACTCGTTCGCCGTGCCATGGACGAGATCGTGGACGTGGGAGATCGCGGCGTTGGCCGCGGAGGCCGCCGACGACGAGCCGCGCACCGAGATGATCTCCGCCCCGCGCTTGGCGACGCGGGGCACGAAGACGTCGTCGAGCCAGGATGCCGCGGCATCCGCCCCGCCGAGCTTCTCCGCCAGCGCGTCGAGCACCGGACGACCGTCCACGCTCGCGTGGGCGACGTCCGGGAACTGCGTCGCGGAATGGTTGCCCCAGATGGCGACGCCCTGCACCGCCGCCACGGGCGCCTCCAGAGCGGCGGCGAGCTGGGCGAGGGCCCGATCGTGATCCAGCCGAGTCAGTGCGGCGAAGCGTTCGCCCGGGATGTCGGGCGCGGCCGCCGCGGCGATCAGCGCGTTCGTGTTCGCGGGGTTTCCCACCACCAGGACGCGGATGTCGCCGGCGGCGACCTCGTTGAGCGCCGCGCCCTGCGGTCCGAAGATGCCCGCGTTGGCCGCGAGCAGGTCGGCGCGCTCCATGCCGGCGCCGCGCGGGCGCGCCCCGACGAGCATTGCGAGGTTCGCTCCGTCGAAGGCGATGCGCGGGTCGTCGGTGATTTCGACATCGGCGAGCAGCGGGAAGGCGCAGTCCTGCAGCTCGAGCGCCGCGCCCTCTGCGCTCTTGAGCCCCTGGGGGATCTCCAGCAGGCGCAGTCGCACCGGGCGGCCGGCTCCCAGCATGTCGCCGGCGGCGATGCGGAACAGCAGCGCGTAGCCGATCTGTCCGCCGGCCCCGGTCACGGTGACTGTCGTGGCATCCATGTCTCGAGCCTACGGCGACGCGTCACGGGACGATACGGTGGGGCATGACGTTCAACAGCAATGCAGAGCTGGGAGGCACGACCGCACGGCGACGAGGCCGCGGGGGAGGTACCGCAGCCGTCGCCGGCGGCGGTCTCGCCGGGCTCGGCGGCATCGCCGTGCTGCTGCTCATCCTCTTCACCGGCGGCGACGTCACGAGCCTGCTCGGCGGCGCCGGCGGCACCGCGCAGGACTCGGCGATCCAGGGTTGCGACACCGGCGCGGACGCCAACGCGAACGACGACTGCCGCCTGGTCTTCGGGCAGAAGGCGCTCGACGGGTACTGGTCCACGCACGTGCAGGGCTACCGTGCGCCGCAGCTGATCATCGTCGACGGTGCCGCCTCGACCCGCTGCGGCACCGCCTCGAACGCGACGGGCCCGTTCTACTGCCCGCCCGAGGAGACCATCTACGTCGACCCGACGTTCTTCGGCGTGCTGCGCAGCCAGTTCGGCGCGCAGGCCGGCAGCCTCGCCCAGCTGTATGTCCTCGCCCACGAGTACGGTCACCACATCCAGCAGCTGACCGGCATCATGGACCGCTACCCGAACGACGGGACCGGCCCGGCCAGCAACGGGGTGCGCACCGAACTGCAGGCCGACTGCTACGCCGGCGCGTGGATCGCCGACGCGACGGAGGCGAAGGACGTCAACGGTGTCGCCTACCTCCAGCGGCCCACCGACGCGGAACTGCGCGACGCGTTGGACGCCGCGGCCACCGTCGGCGACGACAACATCCAGGCCCAGTCGGGCCGCGTCAACCCCGAGACCTGGACCCACGGCTCGAGCGCCCAGCGGCAGCGCTGGTTCACGGCGGGGTATCAGAACGGGCTCGGAGCCTGTGACACCTTCTCGGTGTCGGGAGGAGAACTGTGAACGGCCCCGCCCACCTGGACGACATCCTCTACCCCGACATCGAGCCGTACGAGAGCGGATACCTGCTGGCCGGCGACGGGCAGCGCGTCTACTGGGAGCAGTCCGGCAACCCCGACGGCAAGCCGGTCGTGTTCCTGCACGGGGGTCCCGGTTCGGGCACCTCCCCGTGGCACCGGCGGTTCTTCGACCCGGAGAAGTACCGGATCGTGCTGTTCGACCAGCGCGGCTGCGGAAAGTCCACGCCCCACATGAGCGCGCCCGACGCCGACCCGCGCTTCAACACCACCTGGCACCTGGTCGCCGACATCGAGCTGCTGCGACGCAACCTCGGCATCGAGACGTGGCAGGTCTTCGGCGGCTCGTGGGGCTCGGCGCTCGCGCTGGCCTACGCCCAATGCCACCCGGATGCCGTGAGCGAGATCGTCCTGCGCGGCGTCTTCACCCTGCGGCGGCACGAGCTGGAATGGTTCTACGAGGGGGGCGCCGCGGCGATCTTCCCCGACCGGTGGGAGAGCTATCTGGCACCGATCCCGGTTCTGGAGCGCTCGCGGCTGATCGAGGCGTATCATCGCCGGCTCACCGACCCGGATCCCGCCGTCCACGAGCCGGCCGCGATCGCGTGGACCACGTGGGAGATGTCGACGCTGACGCTGCATCCCGACCCGGACCTCGTCGCCTCGATGACCGATGCGGCCACCGCGGTCGCGTTCGCGCGCATCGAGAACCACTACTTCATGCACGGCGGGTGGCTGCGCGAAGGGCAGCTCATCGACGACGTCGGCGCGATCCGCGGCATCCCCGCGGTCATCGTGCAGGGCCGGTACGACATCTGCACGCCGATCATGACGGCGTGGGATCTGCACCGGGCCTGGCCGGAGGCCGAGTTCGTCGTCGTCGACGACGCCGGCCACGCGGCATCCGAGCCGGGCATCGCCCGCGCCCTGCGCGCCGCGACCGACCGCTTCGCCACCTGACACCCCACTCCCGCACGCCGTGTCCCACTTTCGGCGGCGGGTGTCCCACTTTCTGTCTCCCGAGCGGGGTGCGGGCGACAGAAAGTGGGACACCGGCGGGGTGGATGCCGTGGCCTCCGCCGCCGGAGAACCGGCGGCGCTGGTAGGCTGGAACCACTTGCGGCACCACTCGGGTGCCTCTCGCGTCGTAGAACGCTTCCCTCGCCGCCCGGTTCTGACCGGATGATCGGCTGACATTCTTCGTACGGCGACCCTGTGCGCATCCGCGCAGAGGCCACCGATCCGGGCCCCCGTGCCCAGAAACACCACCATGTCTGACATCACCTTCGGCGCGCTCGGCGTGCCCGCCCCCCTCCTCGACGTCCTCGCGAAGGACGGCAAGACCACCGCGTTCCCCATCCAGGTCGACACCCTGCCCGACACACTCGCCGGTCGTGACGTGCTCGGCCGCGGCAAGACCGGTTCGGGCAAGACGCTCGCCTTCTCCATCCCGCTCGCCGCGCGCCTCGGCGGTCCCCTCGCCGGCGGCACCCGCCGCTCCGGCCGAGTGCTCGGTCTGGTGCTCGCGCCCACCCGTGAGCTCGCGACGCAGATCAACGCGACCCTCGAGCCCCTCGCCGCCGCGTACGGCATGACGACGACCACCATCTTCGGCGGCGTCAACCAGAACCGCCAGGTCGCCGCGCTCAAGGCCGGCGTCGACATCATCGTCGCGTGCCCCGGCCGTCTCGAAGACCTCATCTCGCAGGGCTTCGTCAAGCTGGATGCCGTGGAGATCACCGTCATCGACGAGGCCGACCACATGGCCGACCTCGGCTTCCTGCCG
>ERZ778028.753-NODE-753-length-53407-cov-6.643444_pt1 | contig 53407 bp, 52 predicted proteins | sample MGYA00375758_ERZ778028 | MGnify/ENA primary metagenome ERZ778028 (study PRJEB29350, sample SAMN05389828) | bioreactor metagenome | isolation source: Thiocyanate bioreactor | place: South Africa: University of Cape Town | collected 2014-03-17 ...
GGTACTGCAGGTGCGCGTCGCGCGGGTTGGCCTGCTGGGCGGCTTCGATGCGTGCCAGCCGGGGGGCATCAAGCGCATCCAGCCCCGCCTCCAGTGCGCGCACCAACTTGAGGGCGTGTTGCTCGGCCAGGGCATCGGGCAGCTCGACCATGCGGTCCCACACGGGCAGCAGCCAGGCCCGCACCTGCGTGGCATCACCGCCCAGGGCCGCCAGCCGCTGGGCGGCGTGGATGGCCAGTTCGGGCATGTTGCGCTCGCTGGTTTCCAGCGACAGCCAGATCTGCTGCAGCTGGGCGGTGTCGTGGGCGCTGTTGATGAGTTCGGTGGCCAGGCCGCGCACGATGCTCTGCGCCGCATTGGGCGAGAACGCGCGGTGTTTGCCCAGCAGGCGTGCGGTGTCCAGCGCCTCTTGGGTCTGGCGTGCCAGCCGCGTCGCCTTGAGCTTGATGCGCAAGGCCAGGGTGCGGCGGGCAGCCCCCTGGGGCAGGGCTGCCAGGCGGTCGAGCGCTGCAGGGGCATCGCGGTCGTCCAGCGACCAGCGGGCGGCGCGCATCTGGGCGCCTTCGTGCATTTCCTGCTCGTTCACGGAGCCGCGCATGGGGGCTTCCTGCAGTGCGTCCTGCAAGTGGCTTTCGCGCGTGGCGCGGTCTTGCAGGGCGTGGGACGCTTCTGCCGCAATCATGTGGGCCAGCGCGCGCAGCTGCTTGCCGTGGGGCACGGCCTCGCCGCTGGCCTCCAGGGCGTGTTCTTGCGACAGCGCCGCCACAGCGGCCTTGCGCGAGCGGATGAACCGGCCGCCCAGCATGTGGGTCAGCGCATCAAGCAGCGCGCCATGCATGGCACGCTCTTTTTGTTGCACGCGCCAGCGGCGTGCCTGGTGCGGCAGTTCCAGCAGTGCCGCCAGGGCCCGCAGCGCCGCGTACACGGTGACGAAGCCGCCGACCAGCAGCAACACCACCATGTTGAGCGACAGATCGATGCGGTAGGGCGGCCAGTACAGGGTGACCGTCCCCTGGTTGTTGCCTGCAAACAGCGCGGCCGCCACCGCCACCCCGAACAAGCCCAGAAGCCAAAGTGCTGCGCGCATGGTGTCAACGTCCGGCAGCGGCGGTGGCCAGGGCAGACAGGGTTTCGTCCAGACGCGGCAGCTCGGCCGCCTTCATGCTGGCCTGGGCCTGCTGCAGGGTCGAAGCCACGTTCTGCGTGCGGCGCGATGCGGGGTCGAAATATTTGTTGAGGGCTGCGGTGGCCGCGGCCAGGTCCGAACGGGCGGACTCGAACTGCCGGGCCAGGATGCCCAGGCGCGCGTTGAGCAGCTTGAACTTGAGGTTTTCGCGCAGGAAGAAGGTCTGCTCGGGGGCCAGCAAGATGGCCTCGGGCTGGTCGATACGGCTCACGCGCACCAGGCTGCGGGCCTCGTCGCGCACCACCTCCCAGCTGCGCTGCAGGGCCGCCTGCCACCACGCCAGGCCCTCGGTGGGGGCGGGGGTGCTGCCGGGCATTGCGGGGCCGGTGGACAGGCGCTTGGTTGAGGCAGCCTGGGCCACGACATTGAGCACGGGCAGGTCGTCCACCTGGCGCACCAGTTCGTCCAGGCGGGCGAGCAGGCCGGCGGTGTCGGTCACGGTGGCGCGGGTCAGGCGGTCCAGGTCGCGGCCGATGGCGCGCTGCACAGGGGCGAGGCGGGGCTGGGCAGAGCGCTCGATGCGTTGGTTGGCGCTTTTGAGGGCAGCCACCAGGGGCTCCAGGCTGCCGGTGAGCTGGGCCTGCTGTTGCGCCAGACGGATGGCCGACTCAATGTCCACCACGAGGTTTTCATCGCGCGAGCGCGACAGGCTTTGCATGAGTTCTTCGAGCTGGCTGCGCTGCAGGGCGACTTCGCTCACGCGGGCCTCGGCCACCGACAGGCGTGCGGCCGTGTCGCGCACCAGCTCTTCCGCCTGGCGGGCCATGGTGCGGGCCTCGATGGCCAGGGCGCCCGAGTCGGCGGACTGCCGGGCCAGTTGTTCCTGGATGGCGCTGAGCTTTTGCCACAGCAGGCCGCTGCTGACCAGTGCGGCCACCGCCACGGTGCCTAGCAGCAAGGTCATGGCGCCGCTCCGGCCGGCGGCGGGTGCTGCGGCCGAGGGGGCCGGGCTCACTGCCGGCGCGCCCACGGCGGCAGCCACAGGGGCTGGAGGGGGCGTGGAGGGCAGATCGTCAGGGGGCGCAGAACTCATGCGGTCGATTCTATCGAGGCCACCACGTCTTCCAGCGCCGGACGGCATTCCCGCACGGTGCCAAAGCCCGCTGCGCGGGCCGCTTCGGCGATGCGCGGGTGGGTGGCCAGCGCATGGGCAGCGCCCCAGTGCTGGACCGGCAGGGCCTCGGCCAGGTGGGCCACCGCCTCCGAACTGCTCAGCAGCCAGACGGAGCCATCACGCGCCGCCTGTTGCGCCAGCGCCACCTCTTGCGCCGTGAAGCGGGGGGCGCCGCGTTGGTAGGCCACCACAAACTCCACCTGACCACCCCGCGCCTCGATCTGCTGGGCCAGCCACTCGCGGCCGTTGCCCTGGAGTGATTCGTGTGCGCCCTCGGGCGTGGCGGAGCGGCCGCGCACGATCAGCACGCGGTCGCCGGGCTGCACCTGGGGGGCCACCTGCTGCCAGAGTGCCTCCGAGTCGAACTGGGGCGCGTCGGGCGCAGGTCCGTCGATGGCGCTGCGCGGCACGCCCGCCTGCTCCAGCGCGCGGGCTGTACCCGGGCCGGGTGCCCATGCTCTTGTTTTTGTAGCTGCCAGGGCATGAACATCGAGCGCTACAGGGCGTTTTTTCTCAAAGAAGTGCACCACGGCATTGCCGCTGACAAACATCAGGGCGCGGTAGTTGCCGACGTTGGAGCGGGCTGCGTCCAGCGCCTCTTGCATGGCGGTGTCCGTGCAGGGACCAATCGCAATCAGGGGCAGTGCCACAGCCTGTATGCCGTGTGCGCCCAGTTGCGCCACCCAGTGCGTCGCTTCGCGGGCAGGGCGTGTGACGATGACCCGGGGCGCGGCTGCGGCCATGTCAGGCCGGCGTGGCGCCGCGCGCACCCCCAGCACGCAGGCGCTGCGCAATCGCATCGCCCAGGGCTTCTGCCTGCGCCAGCGTGGTGACCGGGGCGGAGGCCTGGGCGCGCACCAGCGGGGCTTTGTCCTCGGGGTCGCCCCAGGCGGCGTCCAGCTGCAGTACGCCCTGGGTGAAGGTGCCGTGCGCTGCCAAGGGCATCGAGCAGCTGCCCCCCATGGCGCGGCTCACGGCGCGCTCGGCGGCCACGGTCAGCCAGGTGGTCTGGTGGGCCAGCGGTGCCAGCGCGTCGATCAGGTCTTGCCGGTCGCTGCGCACCTCGATACCCAGCGCGCCCTGGCCTGCGGCAGGCAGCATGGCGCTGGGCTCGAACGTGGTGCGGATGCGGGCTTCCAGCCCCAGGCGCTTGAGGCCTGCGGCGGCCAGCACGATGGCGTCGTACTGGCCTTCGTCCAGCTTGCGCAGGCGGGTGTCGAGGTTGCCGCGCAGGGGCTCGATCTTCAGGTCAGGCCGCAGAGCCTGCAGCAGCACCTGGCGGCGCAGGCTCGACGTGCCCACCACGGCACCTTGCGGCAGGGCGTCCAGATTCTCGTAGCGGGGGGAGACAAAGGCATCGCGCGGGTCTTCGCGCTCCATCACGCAGGCCAGGGCAAAGCCCTCGGGCAGCTCCATGGGCACGTCCTTGAGCGAATGCACGGCAATGTGGGCGCGGCCTTCTTCCAGCGCCACTTCCAGCTCTTTCACAAACAGGCCCTTGCCGCCCACCTTGCTGAGGGACTTGTCCAGAATCTGGTCGCCCTTGGTGGTCATGCCCAGCAGTTGCACGCTGTGTCCACGGGTTTCGAGCAGCGCTTTGACATGCTCGGCCTGCCACAGCGCAAGGCGACTTTCGCGGGTGGCGATGACGATGGGGGGCGTTGGCGAGGGGCTCAAGTTCGTAACCTGTTTGTAATTATTCAGCGGCGCAGGATGCTAGCATGCGCCCGCACTGGGGCTGGTGCGGCCTGCGGCCATGCGGGCTCCACGCGCCAGGCCATCCCACCCATCCCGGAGACTCCTGCATGAAACGATCCGACAAGGACCAGCCCCTGATTGATGACATCCGCCTGCTAGGCCGCATTCTGGGCGACGTGATCCGTGAGCAGGAGGGGGTGGAGGCTTATGAGCTGGTCGAGCAGGTGCGCAAGCTCTCCGTGGCCTTCCGCCGCGACGCCGACCAGGAGGCCGACCGCGCGCTCAAGAAGCTGCTCAAGTCCCTGTCGGGCGACCAGACGGTGAGCGTGATCCGCGCCTTCACCTATTTCAGCCACCTGGCCAACCTGGCCGAAGACCGCCACCACATCCGCCGCCGCGCTGTGCACGAGCGCGCAGGCGACACGCAAGAGGGCAGCATCGAAGTCGCCCTGTCGCGCCTGCGCTGGGCCGGCATTGCGCCCAAGACCATTTCGCAGACGCTGGCCGGCAGCTACGTGGCGCCCGTGCTCACCGCCCACCCCACCGAGGTGCAGCGCAAGAGCATTCTGGACGCCGAGCGCGACATTGCCCAGTTGCTCGCCACGCGCGACGACATCCAGGTGCGCGCCCAGCTCTACAACAGTGCCAAAGATGCGCTCACCCCGCGCGAGCTGGCCGCCAACGAAGCCCTGTTGCGTGCCCGCGTGGCCCAGCTGTGGCAAACGCGCTTGCTGCGCTACAGCAAGCTCACCGTGGCCGACGAGATCGAGAACGCGCTCTCGTATTACGAAGCCACCTTCCTGCGCGAGATCCCCAAGATCTATGCGGACCTGGAAAACGAGCTGGGCCAGTATCCGGTGCACAGCTTCTTGCGCATGGGCCAGTGGATTGGTGGTGACCGTGATGGCAACCCCAATGTGACGGCGCAAACCCTGCAATACGCCCTGAGCCGCCAGGCCGAAGTGGCCCTGCGCCACTACCTGACCGAGGTGCACTACCTGGGCGGCGAGCTGTCGCTGTCGGCCCGCCTGGTGCAGGTGTCGGCCGAGATGGAGGCCCTGGCCCAGCGCTCGCCCGACACCAACGAGCACCGCGTGGACGAGCCCTACCGCCGTGCACTCACTGGGATCTATGCGCGTCTGGCCGCATCGCTGAAAGACCTGACCGGTGGCGAAGCCGCGCGCCATGCCGTGGCGCCACAAAACGCCTACGCCAGCGCCGAAGAGTTCCTGGCCGACCTGCGCGTGATCGAAGCGTCACTGAAGTCCCACCACGGCGAAGCGCTGGCCGCAGAGCGCCTGCACCCGCTGATCCGCGCCGTGCAGGTGTTTGGCTTTCATCTGGCCACGGTGGATTTGCGCCAAAGCTCCGACAAACACGAAGAAGTGGTGGCCGAGCTGCTGGCCAAGGCGCGCATCGAACCCAACTACGCCAGCCTGCAAGAAGCCGCCAAGCGCGCCCTGTTGATCAAGCTGCTGAACGACGCGCGCCCGCTGCGCGTGGTAGGCGCCGAGTATTCGGCCCACACCCAGGGCGAGCTGGCCATTTTTGAAACCGCCCGGGTGATGCGTGAGCGCTTTGGTCACGAGGCCATTCGCCACTACATCATCAGCCACACCGAAACGGTGAGCGATCTGCTCGAAGTGCTGCTGCTGCAAAAGGAAGTGGGCTTGATGAACGGGACCTTGGACACCGAGTCCAAGAACCACCTCATCGTGGTGCCCCTGTTCGAAACCATTGAAGACCTGCGCAACGCCGCGCCCATCATGCGCGAGTTCTATGCACTGCCCGGCGTGGCTGCATTGGTGCAGCGCAGTGGTGGTGAGCAGGACATCATGCTGGGCTACAGCGACAGTAACAAGGACGGCGGCATCTTCACCAGCAACTGGGAGCTGTACCGCGCCGAGATTGCCCTCGTCGAACTCTTCGACGAACTCGCCACCAGCCACGGTATCCAGCTGCGCATGTTCCATGGCCGGGGCGGCACCGTGGGCCGGGGCGGTGGTCCCAGCTACCAGGCCATTCTGGCGCAGCCGCCCGGTACGGTGCGCGGGCAGATTCGCCTCACGGAGCAGGGCGAAGTCATCGCGTCGAAATACGCCAACCCCGAAATCGGCCGTCGCAACCTCGAAACCCTGGTGGCCGCCACGCTCGAAGCTACGCTGCTGCAGCCCACCAAGCCTGCCACCAAGGCGTTTCTGGATGCGGCTGCGCAGCTCTCGCTGGCCAGCATGGGCAGCTACCGTGCGCTGGTGTACGAAACGCCAGGCTTCACCGACTACTTCTTCAACTCCACCCCCATCCGCGAGATCGCCGAACTCAACATCGGCTCGCGCCCTGCTTCGCGCAAGGCCAGCCAGAAGATCGAAGACCTGCGCGCCATCCCCTGGGGCTTCAGCTGGGGCCAGTGCCGCCTCACGCTGCCCGGCTGGTTTGGTTTTGGCTCGGCGGTGGAAGCCTTCATCAACACCGAAGGCAAGGACCCCAAGGCCCAGCTGGCGCTGCTGCAGAAGATGTACCGCCAGTGGCCGTTCTTCCGCACGCTGCTGTCCAACATGGACATGGTGCTGGCCAAGAGCGACCTGGCCCTGGCCTCGCGTTACAGCGAACTCGTCACCGACGCCCGCTTGCGCAAAAAGGTGTTCACCAGCATCGAGGCCGAGTGGCACCGCACGGCCGATGCGCTGACCCGCATCACGGGCGACAAGCAGCGCCTGACGCACAACACGGCGCTGGCGCGGTCCATCAAGCACCGTTTCCCCTACATCGATCCGCTGCACCACTTGCAGGTCGAGCTGGTGCGCCGCTGGCGTGCAGGGCAGGGCGACGAGCGGGTGCAGACCGGGATCCACATCTCCATCAACGGGATTGCAGCGGGGCTGCGCAATACGGGCTGATACGCAGGCACAGCGGTCCGGACCCTCACTTTCCGGCCCGCTGCCATCGCAGGCACCCACAACAAAAAGGGCTCCCAATGGGAGCCCAGTTTGTTTGGCCAGTGTGGAACTGTGTGTCTAAAACACCTCCCATGGCAGCAGCATCCGCACCGCGCGAAGTGCCACCACCATGGGAAGTCCCGCAACTGCGTCAATCGGTCATGCGATTACATCGCGCTGAATTCGCCCGAAGGGATCTGGCCGGTGCGCACAGCTTCAGCAGCTTGGGCACGCACAGCAGCGCGGTCAGCGGTGGACTTATAGGTCACCACACGCGAGCCAGCAGGCTCGATGCTGCGGGTTTGGGCCACGGTAGCAGCTTCAGCAGCCACTTCAGCGCGGGTGCGGTTCGTGTCGAACTTCAGGGCAAATTGCGAGCCATCGGCTTCGTCAGCGTGGGCGCCAAAGGCGGCGAAAGCAGCAACAGCTGCGACAGAGAGGAAACGGGCGGTCTTGTTCATGATGAAAATCCTTGAAAGTTAAAAAAGCGTCTCAAAAAAGCCGGGTCAAAAACCATTCCTGAACCGGGTTCGGTGAGTCGCCTTGCGGGTTCGGCTCATCGATGGGATGAACTGTACGCCGATGGTGTTCAGGGAAAAACCATCCAGTCGCGAACTAACTGTTCCAGTATTGGAAACAATCACCAAGAACGGTGGGAGGGCTTTGATGCGCCCTGATATTCAGCAATGTTTGGCGCTGCATCTCTGGGGCAAAGCCAGAGGCTGCTCTTGCAGCAGGCGCAAAGACACTCGCCGCGCGAGCCTCAGAGACGGCATGCGTGGCAGCTGCCGCGTTGCTTGTGGGCTCAGTCGCCCAGCAATTCGCCCACGGCCTTCAGGTCTTCCACCCGGTCGCACACGGCCTTCACGGCCATCATCACCGGGATGCCCAGCAGCAGGCCCCACAGGCCCCACAGCCAGCCCCAGGCCAGCACGCTGATGAACACGGCCACGGGGCTCATGCTGCTGGTGCGGCTGGTCAGCCAAGGCGTCAGCAGGTTGCCGATCAGCGTGTGGATGACCAGCGAGGCACCGCCAATGGCCATGGCCATGTCGAGCGTGCCGAACTGCAAGAACGCCACCAGGGCCGAGGCCCCTGTGACCAGGGCCGAGCCGATGTACGGCGCGAGGTTGAGCACCGCGGCCACCACGCCCCACACGGCCGCGTTTTCCAGACCCAGTGCCCAATAGGCCACGCCAGTGGCCAGGCCGACCAGTACGCTGGTGAACACCTGCAGCAGCAGATAACGCTGTATCTGCTGCGTGATGTCCTGCAGCACATGGATGGTGACCTTGCGCCGCTCCAGGCTGGTGCCCGCAATGCGCAGCAGCTTGTCGCGAAACAGGTTGCCTGAGGCGAGGGCAAAGTAGGTCAGAAACACCACCACCATCAGCTGCCCCAGGGCCGACATCAGGCCCATGGTGCCGCTCCATAGGTAGTCGCGGATGTTGAAAGGTGGGCGCTCCACGATCACCCGCTGCACGCCCCGGCGGGGCGCTGTGGTGGCGGTGCTGTTTTCGTTGGCGGCCTGCTCGATCTGGGTGGCCGCCTTCTGCACGGTGTCCAGCGGGCTGCTGCCACCCGCGCGCGCCTTGAGGTTGTCACGCACTTTTTTGGCGGCGACGGGCACCGAGTCCACCAGTTGCGCCGCCCCGTCGCTGAGCGACCAGGCTGTGCTGGCCAGCCCGGCAACGATGGCCACCAGCAACACCCCCGCCCCCAGCGCCCGCGGCACATGCCACCGGGCCATCATCTCCACGGCGGGCCGCAGCGCAATGGTCAGCAGCAGGCTCAGCATGATCGGGATGAACACCGCACTCGCCCAGTGCAGCAGCGCCACGCTGGCGAACAGTGCCAGCAGGGCGAGGGAGAGGTTGCGCACGTCCACGGGCATGTGGAGCATGAGGGGGGCGTGAGGCGCTGGCGACGAGACCGGAGGCGCAGGGACTGTGGGGGCGGCTGCGTGTGCGTCGGCGGCTGGCGCGTGGCTGGCATCTGCTGCGACCTGGCTGGTCACCGCTGGGTCGAAGCTGCCATCGTCAACGCCGGCTGTTGTTGGGCTGGTGGGTGCGGAAGGAGCGGCAGAGGGCGCGGTCATGCGCGGATTGTGCGGCAGGCCAGACGCCGGCTTTGTAGGTGGCCATCCCATCGCCAGCGGCGTTGGCAAAGTGCGACGGAAAACGGGCTTTGTTCCCGCGATGGTGCTTTGCCGAGGCCATTAGGATGATGCGATGCAATTGGACGGCATCACAACATGACAAGGGGCGTGTGCGCATGAATCCTCAACACTCCCGCCGTGGGCGCGTGTTCGCAACGGCAGCACTGGCGGTGTTGCTGGGCGGATGCTCGTCGCTGGATGTTCCGCGTGCCGACAACTATCCGGCCAACGACCAGAAGAAAGCGCGCGCCGTGCACCACTGGGATGTGCTGGCCGACGACGTGGCGGGCCGCATCGCGGGCAAGATCAGCGCCTGGCCAGCCGGCGAGTACCCCATCTATCTGGCTCCGAGCCCTGGCGATACCAGCTTCAACAACGGCTTTCGCAAGCTGCTGATCACGCGCCTGCTGGATCGCGGCGTAGTGCTCTCCACGCAACCGACGGCAGTCACGCTCACATTCGAAACCCAGGTGGTCCAGCACAACGCGCGCGTGCAAACCTGGGGGCCCATGCCGTGGACACGTCTGGCGCTGGGCGTGGGCGTGGCGCGAGACTGGTATCTGTTCCGCCAGGGCGCTGGCTCCATGCTGGCGGGCGTTGCCGCCCTTGGCGCGGTGACGGACCTCACGCAATACGCCATCGACGGATCTGCCGCAGGCGGGCCGACGCGCACAGAGGTGCTCATCACGACATCCCTCGAAAGTGGCGACCGCTACCTCGCGAGCACGGCAGATGTGTACTACGTCGAACCCGATGATTCGCCGCTGTACAAGACGCAGTTGCCACCGCCTCCACCACCACCGCCTCCCCCACCCACCCCCGTAAAAACCTGGCGGGTGGTTGCACCATGATGCGCCGTTTCCAACCAGGCAAGCTCAAGTCCATGTGGTGCCTGGGCATGGTCGCTGTGTCGGCCCTGGCGCTGCAGGGCTGCTCGACCAACCCGGTCCACAGCTACTACTACGGCAACAGTGCGGGCGGCATGTCGCGCACGGACCTGATTGAGGTCAACGAACGGGCGACAGATGCCTTGCTGCTCAGCGCGCCGCTTGACGCGAGCCAGCCGGTGCTGGTGGCCACCTTGGTGAATGTGGACCGGCTCAACGAGTCGTCGCGGCTGGGGCGCATCTTTTCGGAGCAGATCGCGGGGCGCATGGTGCAGCGCGGGCTGCGCGTGACGGAGGTGAAGCTGCGTGACAACTTGGTGCTGCACCGCGAGCAGGGCGAGCTGCTGCTGTCGCGCGAGGTGCGGGAGGTGAGTCAGGCCCAGAACGCGCAGGCCGTGGTGGTGGGCACGTACGCAGTGTCGGCCTCGGTGGTGTACATCAGCCTCAAGCTGGTGAACCCGGTGGGCAACCAGGTGATTGCGGCACACAACTACGCGGTGCCTGCGGACGAGAACGTGCGGACCTTGCTGGCCGGGCGTTGATGGGGGACCCGGTGTTTCGCATCGCACAGCATGCCCTCGACACACGGCAAAAAGGCCCCATTCGAGGCCTTTTTTGTTTGCTATCTGATTGATAGCTATCACGGCAATATGCACTAGCGCATTGGGCGCTTTGGGCTCAAAAGAAAATGCCAAGGCATCAATGCAGCATCAGTGCGCCGGCGGTCTTGCTCTTGCCTGCACGGGCGGGAGGGTTGCACAGGCCGCAGGTGAAGTGGCGGTTCTCGTACAGCTCGGTCACGAACTGGCCGCTGCACTGGCTGCACTTGGTGCGGGTCAGCATGCCGGCGTCCACAAATTTCACCAGGCGCCAGGCGCGGGTGAAGGACAGCAGGGGCTCGATCTCGGCCGTGGCGACTTGTTCGTTGTACAGGCGGTAGGCCTTGGTCAGCAGCTCCACCGAGTCCAGGTCCACGCCTTTGGACAGATATTCGTAGATGTTCAGGAACAGCGAGCTGTGGATGTTTTCCTGCCAGGTCAGGAACCAGTCGGTGGAAAAGAGCAACTGGCCTTTGGAGGGCGACTTGCCAGCGATCTCCTTGTACAGGCGGATCAGGCGTTCATACGACAGCGTGGTCTCGGACTCCAGCACCTGCATGCGGGCGCCCATCTGGATCAGCATGGCGGCGCGTTCGATCTGCTTGGATTCGTTCAGAACGCTCTTGGCAGGGGCTTTAGCGGCGGTGGTGGTGGTGGACATGGCGGGCTTTCGGTGAGAACGGGGCAACTACGCTGCGGGCAACTGCTTCAGAGCACTTCCGACACGCGGCTGGCCATCAGGATGTTGGCGTGCAGGGTGTTGGTGGCGTCGTTGCCCACCTTCTTGGCCGAGTGGTTGGTTAGCAAGCTCCACACCAGGTTGTCGTCCACACGGAAGCTGCAAAGTAGCGTGTTGCGGGAGGCCAGTTTCATCACTTGCGCTGCGGACAGCGAAGCGAGAATATCGGCAGACTCTTCGTTCATGCCCAGACGGAAAACTGCTTCGGCCTTGTCCTGACGGATCAGGGTTTGGGCCAGCATCAGGTAGGTGAGGTTGGCTTCGCGGATTTCAGCGAGGATTTGTTCGTTGGTCATGGCGGCTTCCTTTTTTCCAGTACCGGGTCTTGCGTTGCCTGCTGACTGCAGGTTTTGCGTGATCCGTTGAAATGGATTGTGAAACCGCCCCAATCAGAAATTAAGTCGGGGTTTGGCTGCGCCGCGTGTCTGGTTTCGCGGTGGGCTGTGTAGGAATTTGCCCTACATGCAGATCAGGCGTTGGCTGGCTTTCAAGAGGGGCGCATCTGCTGCGCTGGCAGGCACCGGTCCCCGAATTCTGCTCATGGTTTTGATAGCGCCTGCAAAACCATCTTTTTTGCGCTTTTGCAACCCGCGGCGTCCGTTAGACGCCGCAACTGGGGCGTTTCAACCCTTTTCGACCGGGCGCGTGGGGTCTGAACACCATTCGCTCCAGCTGCCCGCGAACAGGGCGGTGTGCCCCAGGCCGGCAATCTCCATGGCCAGCAGATTGGGCACCGCGCTCACGCCGCTGCCGCACTGGTGCACCACGGTTGCAGGATTGCGGCCTGCCAGCAGGGCATCGAACTCTGCGCGCAGTGTGGCTGCGGGTTTGAAGCGGCCGTCGGCGCCGATGTTTTCGGCAAACGGCCGGTTGAGTGCTCCCGGAATGTGGCCGGCCACCGGGTCCAGCGGCTCCACCTCGCCCCGGTAGCGGGCACCGGCGCGGGCGTCGATCACGGTCTGGTCTGCGGGGCTCTGCAGGCGGGCCAGGACATCGCTGGCCGTGGCCAGCTGGCGCAAGGGCTCGTTCAGTGCAAAGTGGGACTGGAAGTGCGAAGGCTCTTCGCCGCTGTTGACTGCGCCCCCTGCGGCCTGCCAGGCCTGCAGCCCGCCGTCGAGCACGGCCACGGCGTCATGGCCCGCCCACTTGAGCATCCACCACAGGCGGCCGCAATAGTTGGCGCCCTGGCGGTCGTAGACCACGGCCTGCATGTTGTTGGCAAAACCCACGCTGGACAGCCACATGGCAAACCGTTCGCGGCTGGGCAGCGGGTGGCGGCCGCCGGATGCAGGCTGGTCGGCCTCCTGCGCCGTCACAGTGCCGGTGGCGCCGGGTGCGCCGTGCTTGGCGCTCAGGTCGTTGTCCAGGTTGGCATACACGGCGCCGGGGATATGGGCCTGCGCATATTGCTGTGCGCCGGCGGTCGGTTGCATGAGTTCGAAGCTGCAGTCAAACACCATCAGCGGCGCACCGCTGGCGATGAGGGCTTGCAAATCGGGGGCGGAGATGAGCGTGGTGTAGGTGGTCATCGGCAGATCAGGTGCAAAGCAACCGGTAGGACAGGGAGGCCTCCATTGTGGCCATCCCGATAGGCTGTGTCCTCGCCAGCGCGCATGAGTTTTTGTATCGGTCAGTGTTCTTCGGCCGGTGCGCCGGGTGCGGCCCGGGCCCGCAAGATGGTGGCCACAATGCCGCTGCCCACGATGAGGACCATGCCGATCCAGCCGATGGGCGGAATCTTGTCGCCAAAAAGAGCCACGCTGTAGATGCCCGCAAACACGATGCCTGAATACTGCAGGTTGGCCACCACCAGCGTGCCGCGCTGGGTCTTGGCGCTGGCATAGGCGCGCGTCATGCACAGCTGCCCGCCCGCAGCCAGCACGCCGATGGGCAGCAGCCACAGCGCTTGCCAGCCCGGCCAGTCCGACATGCCGGTGAACAACATGGCCACGCCGCCCGCGACTGCAGAGCCCACCGCAAAGTAGAAGACGGTGCGCGATTCAGGTTCGCCGAGGCGCGACAGCGCCACCACTTGCATGTAGGCAAAGGCGGCTGACAGGCCCGACATCAGACCGATCATCCCGGCAAAGGCCTGGTTCTGGTCCAGGCTGGGGCGCAGCATCAGCACCACGCCGACGAACCCGGTGAGCACCGTCAGCACCAGCGGGCCTTGCAGGGCGGGCCGGGGCGTGGCGGCAGAAGGCCGCCAGGCCAGCAGCGCGCCGCCGACCAGGAAGGCCGCGATCCACACGCTGCTCATGTAGTTGAGCGTCATGGCGGTGGCCAGCGGCAGGTGCGCAATGGCGTAGAACCACGCACCCAGCGACGCCACCCCCACGAGGCTACGCCAGGCGTGCATGCCGGGGTACCGTGTGGCGAGCGTCACGTTTTGTGAGCGTGACAGCAGCCACAGGATGAACATGCCGATCAGCCCCCGGTAACACACCAGCTCCGCCGAGTTGAAGAAGTCCGAGGCGATCTTGACGCACACGCCCATGCTGGCAAACAGGAACGCGGCCAACACCATCCAAAGGGCTTGCATCGGGTTGTGATCTCTTGAGGGGCGCCGTGGAGCGCACAAATGAAAATAGCTGCCAGCGCTTATTTTTTAAGCACTGGTAGCTATTGTAATGAGAGCAAGCCCCGGCGGGCCTGCAGATTGGCGGGGGTTTGCCTCTGTATTCAGCGTTTTGCCGCAGCCGGGTCGATGGTGCCGCTCCCCATGGCCTCGCGGTACCACTCGTGGAAGTGCTGCATGCCATCTTCCATGGGGCTCTGGTAAGGGCCCACCTCGTTGTCGCCACGGGCCAGCAAAGCCTTGCGGCCGGCGTCCATGCGCTCGCCAATTTCGTCGTCCTCGATGCAGGTCTCCATGTAGGCAGCCTTCTGCGCCTCGACGAATTCGCGCTCGAAAGCGGCGATTTCCTCGGGGTAGTAGAACTCCACCATGTTCAGCGTTTTGGTCGGGCTGATGGGGTGCAGCGTGGATACGGTGAGCACATGCGGGTACCACTCGATCATGATGTGCGGGTACAGCGTGAGCCAGATGGCGCCGTACTTCGGCGGCTTGCCTTCGCGGTAGTCCAGCAGCGCCTTGTGCCAGCGCTCGTACACCGGGCTGCCCGCCTTGCCCAGGCGGTTGGCAACGCCCACGGTCTGCACCGAATAGTTCTTGCCAAACTCCCAGCGCAAGTCGTCACAGGTGACGAATTGCCCCAAGCCCGGGTGAAACGGGCCGACGTGGTAGTCCTCCAGATAGACCTCGATGAAGGTCTTCCAGTTGTAGTTGCACTCGTGCAGCTCCACGTGGTCGAGCACGTAGCCATCAAAGTCCAGGTCGGCGCGGGGTCCCATCTCGGCCAGATCGGCAGCTACGTCATAGCCGTTGTCTTCAAACAGAAGACCGTTCCACTCGCGCAGCTGGTAGTTGTTGAGGTTCAGGCACGGGTCGTGCGCGAAGTGTGGCGCGCCCAGCAACTCGCCCTTGGGGTTGTACGTCCAGCGGTGCAAAGGGCACACGATGTTGCCGCCCGCGCTGCCCTTTTGCTGGGTGTTCAGCGATCCCTTGCCCTTGAGCATGACCGCTTGCCGATGGCGGCACACGTTGGAGATCAGCTCGATGCCGCCCTGGGCGTTGCGCACCAGGGCGCGGCCCTCGTCCTCCTGGGGCAGTGCGTAGTAATCGCCCGCGTGGGGCACAGCCAATTGATGCCCCACGTAGCGGGGCCCGCGCTGGAAGATGGTCTCCAGCTCGCGCTGGAACAGCGCATTGTCAAAGTAGCTCGAAACTGGTAGTTGGCTTGCGGCCTGCTGCAGTTGAAGACTTAAATCAGACATGGGTGACCTGACCTAAAGACTCCCCACAGAGAGAGTGCGGGAGGTGCGCCGGCGAAGGCGCATCTGGAAAAAGAAAACCGGCTAGGGTGGGTAGCCGGCTCGACGGGAATGGGATTATAGGCGGTGGGGTTATTCCCGCACCCCCGCTACGTGAATAGGAAACACCGGTTCCATCAAAAATAGAGGCCTCCCACGGATCGGCCGCTGTCCGACACGGGCGTCACAGCGCTGCGCCTAAAATCACCGGTTTTTCACCCGCGCACTGCCGCACCCTCCATGCCCAAGGCCCCCGCAACCCCTGCTTCTCCCGCCGAACCTGCCAGCTACGAGGCGGCCCTGGAGGATCTGGAGCAACTCGTGGCCCGTATCGAATCGGGCCAGCTGCCGCTGGACCAGATGCTGGCGGGCTACCAGCGCGGCGCCACCCTGCTGGCGTTTTGCCGCCACCGGCTCGACGCCGTGCAGGACCAGATCAAGGTGCTGGACGACGGCCAGCTGCAACCATGGAACCAGGAATGAGCGCATTGCCGATGACCTCCTCGACGGCGTTGAACCCGCCCCTGGACACGAATCTCTGGAGCCAGAATCACCTCGCCCATGTGGAGCAGGCGCTGACCTTGTGGGTGGGCGACGGCGCCCCGGCAGGGCTGGGCGACGCCATGCGTTACGCCGTGCTGGATGGCGGCAAGCGCCTGCGGCCCCTGCTGGTGTTGGCCGCGTACGAGGCGGCACGCAGCGGTTCCTCGGATTCCGCCGCACCTGAAGGCGCAGCCCTGGACGAAGCCGCCCTGCGGGCCGCGTGCGCGGTGGAGCTGATCCACGCCTATTCGCTGGTCCACGACGACATGCCTTGCATGGACAACGACGTGCTGCGCCGTGGCAAGCCCACCGTGCATGTGCAGTTTGGCGAAGCCCAGGCCCTGCTGGCGGGCGACGCACTGCAGGCCTTCGCGTTTGAACTGCTGACCCCCGACAACACGTTGATCCCCGCCGCCACGCAGGCGGCCCTGTGCAGGCTGCTCGCGCGGGCTGCGGGCTCGGCCGGCATGGCGGGTGGCCAGGCGATTGACCTGGCCAGCGTGGGCGTGGCGTTGACCGAGGCACAACTGCGCCAGATGCACCGCCTCAAGACGGGCGCCTTGCTCCAGGGCAGCGTGCTCATGGGCGCCCTGTGTGGCCATGCGGCGCCCGCTGCCTACGAGGCACTGTCCGACTATGGCGCCGCCATGGGGCTGGCGTTTCAGGTGGTGGACGACATCCTGGACGTGGTGGCGGACTCTGCCACTCTGGGGAAAACGGCTGGCAAGGACGCTGCCGCAGACAAACCCACTTACGTCTCGTTGCTCGGTCTGGAGCGTGCGCAGGCTTACGCGCAGGAGCTGCTGGCCGAGGCCCATGCAGCGCTGGGGCGCAGTGGCCTGCCCGACACCCGTGCCCTGGCAGCCCTGGCGGACATGGTCGTGCGCCGCTCGCACTGAGCCCGGCCCTGGCCCTTTGCGACTCCATGAATGTCCAAATGCCTGCTAGTGCTTGAATCTCTTGCGCTGGTAGCTATCAAAAGAATAGTCAATGTCCACGACACCCTTTCCCTTGCTGCAGACCATCAATGACCCGGCAGACCTGCGTCGGCTCTCGCGCGCTGACCTCAAGGTGCTGGCGACCGAGTTGCGCGAGTTCGTGCTGCAGAGCGTATCGCAGACCGGTGGCCACCTCAGCTCCAACCTGGGCACGGTGGAGCTGACCGTGGCCTTGCACCATGTCTTCAACACTCCGGAAGACCGCCTGGTGTGGGACGTGGGCCACCAAACCTATCCGCACAAGATCCTGACCGGCCGCCGCGACCGCATGCACACGCTGCGCCAGCTGGGCGGTATCTCGGGCTTTCCGCAGCGCGCCGAGAGCGTCTACGACACCTTTGGCACGGCGCATTCCAGCACCAGCATCTCGGCAGCCTTGGGCATGGCACTGGCCGCCAAGCGCAAGGGCGACAACCGCCATGCGGTGGCCATCATCGGTGACGGCGCGATGAGTGCCGGCATGGCGTTTGAGGCGCTCAACAACGCGGGCGTGGCCGACTGCAACCTGCTGGTGGTGCTGAACGACAACGACATGAGCATCAGCCCTCCTGTGGGCGCTCTCAACCGCTACCTTGCGCAGCTGATGAGCGGGCAGTTCTATGCCGCCGCCAAGAACGTGGGCAAGACCGTGCTGCGCCCGGTGCCGCCCCTGCTCGAATTTGCCAAGCGCTTCGAGCAGCAGGCCAAGGGCATGGTGGTGCCCGCCACGCTGTTCGAGAAATTCGGCTTTAACTACATCGGCCCCATCGACGGGCACGACCTCGACTCGCTGATCCCTACGCTGGAGAACATCAAGAGCCTGAAGGGCCCGCAGTTCCTGCACTTGGTCACCAAGAAGGGCCAGGGCTACAAGCTGGCCGAGGCCGACCCCGTGGCCTACCACGGCCCCGGCAAGTTCGACCCCAGCGTGGGCCTGACCAAGCCAGCCACACCCCCCAAGCAGACGTTCACCCAGGTGTTCGGCCAGTGGCTGTGCGACATGGCAGCGCAAGACCCGCGCCTGGTGGGCATCACCCCGGCCATGCGCGAGGGCTCGGGCATGGTCGAGTTTGAAAAGCGCTTTCCCGACCGCTACTACGACGTGGGCATTGCCGAGCAGCATGCCGTCACATTTGCCGCAGGCATGGCCTGCGAAGGCGTGAAGCCTGTGGTGGCTATCTACTCCACCTTTTTGCAACGGGGTTACGACCAGCTGATCCACGACGTGGCCTTGCAGAACCTGCCCGTGGTGTTTGCTCTGGACCGTGCGGGCCTGGTGGGCGCTGACGGTGCCACGCACGCAGGCGCCTACGACATCCCGTTCGTGCGCTGCATCCCGAACATGAGCATGGCCTGCCCCGCTGACGAGCGCGAATGCCGCCAGTTGCTCAGCAGCGCGTTTGAGCAGGACCACCCCGTGGCCGTGCGCTACCCGCGCGGCAGCGGCGCAGGTGTGGCGCCGCTTGCAGCGCTCGACGGTCTGCCGTTCGGCAAGGGCGAGATCCGCCGTGAGCGCAAGGGCGAGGCCAATAGCAAGGCGCCCCGCATTGCCATCCTGGCATTTGGCACCTTGCTGTATCCCGCGCTCGAAGTGGGCGAGGCGATCGATGCCACCGTGGTCAACATGCGCTGGGCCAAGCCCATCGACGAAGCCTTGCTGCGCGAGGTGGCGGAGCGCCACGACGCGCTTGTGACGGTGGAAGAAGGCGCCATCATGGGCGGTGCGGGCAGTGCGGTGACCGAGGCGCTCAACGCCATAGGCATCGTGCGCCCCGTGCTGCAGCTGGGGTTGCCCGATGTCTTCATCGAACATGGCGACCCGGCCAAGTTGCTGGCGCTGCAAGGGCTGGATGCGGCGGGCATCCGTGCATCGATTACCGCCCGGTTTTTGCCTGGCAACGCGGGCTGAACGGAGTCGGGCTGCGGGCAGCGCGTCGCGCTGGCCGTGGGTTCCGTGAGGGCTTTCGCACTGCTGTCGCGCAGATGCTTGCAGAACCCTGAAGGTGTGTGTTGAGGCCGGAATTTCGCGGGAAAACCCGCAAAAGTCCTGGGGGTCATGTTCCTACAATGGTTCCGGCTGAAACATGTCCTTGGTGAGCCGTGCACAACGCGTGCGCACCAAGTTTTGCAATCAATATATCGGAGAGAACCTCATGGATCGTCGTTCAATCATCAAGCACGCTGGCATCGCCGGTGTGCTGGCTGCAGGCGCTGCGCCCGCCGTCCACGCCCAGGCTGCCATTCGCTGGCGTCTGGCCTCCAGCTTCCCCAAGTCGCTGGACACCATCTATGGCGGCGCTGATGTGTTCTCCAAGGCCGTCAAGGCCATGTCGGGCGGCAAGTTTGAAATCTCCGTGCACGCTGGTGGCGAGCTGATGCCTCCCTTCGGCGTGGTGGACGGCGTGCAGCAAGGCACCGTGGAAATGGCACACACCGTGCCTTACTACTTCTACGGCAAGAACCCCGCTTTCGCGCTGGGCTCTGCAGTGCCTTTCGGCTTCAATGCCCGCCAGATGAACGCCTGGATGCTGCACGGCAATGGCCGCAAGCTCATGAACGAGTTCTACGGCGGCTTCAACATGATCAGCTTTGCAGGTGGCAACACCGGCACGCAGATGGGTGGCTGGTTCCGCAAGGAAATCAAGTCGCCTGCCGACTTCAAGGGCATGAAGATGCGCCTGGGCGGCGGCCTGATCGGTGAAGTGATGCAGAAGCTGGGTGCAGTGCCCCAGAGCATCCCTGGCGGCGAAATCTACCAAGCCCTCGAAAAGGGCACGCTGGACGCTGCCGAGTGGGTGGGTCCTTACGACGACCAGAAGCTGGGCTTCAACAAGGTCGCTCCGTTCTACTACTATCCCGGCTGGTGGGAAGGTGGTCCTGAAGTGGACTTCTTCGTCAACCAGAAGGCGTTTGACGGCCTGTCGGCTGAGAACAAGGCCATCATCGAAGCCGCTACCAACGTGGCCCACGTGGACATGCTGGCCAAGTACGACGCGCTGAACCCCACCGCCCTGAAGCAGCTTGTGGCTGCCAAGACCAAGGTGCTGCCTTTCTCGCAAGCCGTGATGGACGCTTCGTTCAAGGCTTCGATGGAAGTGTTCGCCGAGAACGACGCCAAGAGCCCCGAGTGGAAGAAGATCTACGCCGACATGCGTGCCTTCCAGCGCGACCAGATCCTCTGGTTCCGCTTTGCCGAAGCCCGCTACGACACCTTCATGTCCGCACAGAAGATCTGATGGCCCCGCTGCGGCGCAAGCCGCAGGGCATGTCGATCAGAAAACCCGCCTGGTTCACCTGGCGGGTTTTTTTGCGTCTGGTGTATGGGGTTGGATGCTCGATCCCGAGGTGCTGCGGGGCAGGAGACGCTGCTGGGTCTCACGCGATATTCGGTCGGCTGGGGCTCAAGGTGTCGCCTCTGTTGCTGTGATCGGCACGTTTGCGCGATCGCTCGGTAGACGCTTGCCAGCGGGTTCAGTGGTCCGCTGAGGGCAACACCTCAAGGCGTAGCGGCCTGTGTGCTGTGAGACCGGTCGGATCAGCGTGAATTGGCTCCTTGGGTTGTGAGTAGGACGATGGGCCACCTGTTGGCAGCGTTGCCTTCGGCCACGCGCTGCGCGAGACAAGCCCATGAAAAAAGCCCCGGCAGACGCTATCTGCCGGGGCTTCTTTTATCTCCAGGGCTGGTCAACAGCCCTGAGGGTTCATCCGATCACTTCTTCTCGTTGGCCATCGAGTCTTGCAGGGCCTTGAGCGGGTCGTCTGCAGCTGGGGCCGCAGCGTCGCCAGGGGCCGAGCTGGCGCCTTCCATGCCTGCGGTGGGGTCGGTGGCCTCGGGGGCTCCGGCCGCGTCGGGCATGGTGGCTTCCATTTCCATGCGGACCTTGTCCAAGTCGTAGACCTCGGCCTTGTCCAGCCCGCTGGAGACGATCCCAGGGAAGGCGATGATCAGGCCCACCATCATCAGCTGGATGACCAGGAACGGAATCGCACCCCAGTAGATCTGCGGTGTCGTCACCGGCGCGATCATCTTCTTGGTGACCTTGTCCAGGTACTCCTTCGCCGGGGCCACGCTGCGCAGGTAGAACAGCGCGAAGCCGAACGGCGGGTGCATGAACGAGGTCTGCATGTTCACGGCCAGCAGCACACCGAACCAGATCAGGTCGATGCCCAGCTTGTTGGCCACCGGGGCCAGCAGGGGCACCACGATGAAGGACAACTCAAAGAAGTCCAGGAAGAACGCCAGGAAGAACACCATGATGTTCACGACGATCAGGAAGCCCAGCTGGCCACCGGGCAGGCCGGTCAGCAGGTGTTCCACCCACAGCGGGCCGTCCACGCCCTGGAAGGTCAGGCCGAACATGGTTGCACCCACCAGGATGAACACCACAAAACACGACAGCTTGGTGGTGGTGGTGACGGCCTGCTTGAGCAGCGAGAAGCTCAGGCGACCACGGATGATGGCCATGATGCCCGCGCCCAGTGCGCCCATGGCGCCGCCTTCGGTGGGGGTGGCAACGCCCAGGAAGATGGTGCCCAGCACCAGGAAGATCAGCAGCAGCGGGGGAATCAGCACGAACGTCACGCGTTCCGCCGCCTTGGACAGCAGGCCCAGGCGGGTGATCTTGTTGACGCTGGCGACCACGAAGGCCAGGGCCACGCCAAAGCACATGGCCACGACAATGGTTTCGTCCAGCGCCACGCGTTCCACCGCCTCGCCCGACCACCAGGTGTGCAGGGCAGCCATGTTCTTGGCCACATACATCGAGGCGGCCACGCAGATGCCGGTCAGCACAAGCAGGGAGGTCACACCGCTCTTGCCGTTTTCGTCACGTAGCGTACGGGCTTCGGGCGGGATGGCAGGCACCCATTGGGGCTTGAAGATCGCCAGCAGAATGACGTAGCCTGCGTAGAAACCGGTGAGCATCAGGCCGGGCAGGAAGGCGCCCTTGTACATGTCGCCCACGCTGCGGCCCATCTGGTCGGCGATGATGATCAGCACCAGCGACGGCGGAATGATCTGCGCCAGCGTCCCGGACGCAGCAATCACGCCCGCAGCCAGCCGGCGGTCATAGCCATAGCGCAGCATGATGGGCAGCGAGATCAGGCCCATCGAGATCACCGATGCGGCCACCACGCCCGTGGTGGCTGCCAGCAGCGCGCCGACGAAGATCACGGCCAGTGCCAGGCCACCGCGGATGGGGCCAAACAGCTGGCCAATGGTGTCCAGCAGGTCTTCCGCCATCCCGCTTCGCTCCAATATGAGCCCCATGAGCGTGAAGAACGGAATGGCCAGCAGGGTGTCGTTCTGCATGATGCCGAAGATGCGCAGCGGCACGGCTTGCAGCAGGGCTTCGGGCAGTACGTTGAGTTCGATGCCGATGAAGGCAAAGAACAGTCCGCAGGCGCCCAGGCTGAATGCGACAGGGAAGCCGACCAGCAAGAAGCAGATGAGCCCCGCGAACATGATCGGGGCGAGGTTGTGGGCAATAAATTCCATTGTGTGTACTCCGCTCAGTGGGCCTCGGCCTTGTTCTTGCCATTGCCCTTGGCCGCTTCGGCCAGGTTGCGGATGGATTCAGCCAGTTCTTCCTCGGCCGTCTTTTCGACCTTCTTGACCGTCGGGTCTTCGATCAGGCCTTTCAGGAAGCCCAGGCGCTTGATGAGTTCAGAGATGCCTTGCAGCCACAGCAGCGTGAAGCCCAGGGGCATCATCAGGTACACGGGCCAGCGGATCAGGCCGCCTGCGTTGTTGGACATTTCGCCCGACGCGAGAGCGCGCGTGAAGAACGGAACCCCGTACCACAGCACGGCCAGGCACATGGGCGTGAGGAAGACGATGTAGCCGAACACGTCGATCCAGATCTGCGTGCGCTTGGAAAAGCGGCTCGAGATCACGTCCACCTTCACATGCTCGCCCTGCAGCAGCGTGTAGCCTGCTGCCAGCAGGAACGACGCAGCAAACAGGTACCACTGCACTTCCAGGAAGGCGTTGGAGCTGATGTTGAACGCCTTGCGCACCACGGCGTTCACGCCGCTGATGACCGTGGAGGCCAGGATCAGCCAGACCACGTACTTGCCGACCTGGGTGTTAAGCCAGTCGATCCCTCTTGATAACTTCAATAGAGCCTGCATGGTGTCTCCAATAAAAAGGCTGTGTGTGCGAGATACCCAGCCCCCGCGCGGGTAGGCACTGGGGCTGGGCATGCTTTGACGACGGCGCGATTCTACGGAGCACTGTAGGCGGAGTCTGACAGCAGCGTGACGGTTTTATCCCGCAGCGGCTGCTTATTCTTTAGCTATCAAAACTGCAGCAATTAGGGTTTCTTCTTAGGTGCTGCGGCGCGCTTTTTCCGCGCGAATTGCCACCACGGCAGCACGGTGCTCATGGCCAGCACCTCGCCGCAGTGCCAGGCGCTGTAGCCCGGCAGCGTGGCCATGTGCGCCAGCCACTCGGGGGTTTGCAGCAGGTTGCGCAGTGCCAGCGTGGCAGGCTGGTCCAGGCTGTCTTTCAGGCACGCCAGGTGGTAGCGCTCGTGCACCAGGGGGACAAAGTCCAGTCCCCGCGCGCGGGCCGCCAGCTCGATGCCCATGCCCACATCGGCCGCCCCTGCGGCCACGGCCTGGGCTATGGCGGTGTGGGAGGGTTCGTTGAGGGCGTAGCCCACGATGCTTTCTGGGTCCATGCCGGCCTGCGCCAGCAGATCGTCCAGCAGCACCCGCGTGCCCGAGCCCAGTGGGCGGTTGATGAACCGGGCGCCGGTACGGGCCACATCGACCAGGCTGTGCAGGCCCAGCGGGTTGCCGGGCGCCACCATAAGCCCCTGGGTGCGCTGCGCAAAGCCAATGATCTTGTGCAGACCGGGCTGCAGCAGTGGCTGGTAGGTGCGTGCGGTGAGCGACTGCGCGGCCGCGTCGGCCACGGTGTGAAAGCCCGCCAGGGTGCAGCGGCCCTCGTTCAGTGCACGGATGGCGTCCACGCTGCCAGTGAACCGGATGTCGAGGTGCAGGGCGCCCACATCGGTCTGCGTGGCGGCATGGGCGCGCAGCGCTGCCAGTGCGTCGTCGTGACTGGCATAAAGGGTGAGCACGTGGGCATTGGGGTCGAAGGCCACGGCGAATGCGCGCTCCAGGTCAGCGTGCAGCGCGGCTATCTGCGGCGCCAGGCGCGCCTGGGCCTGGCGTTCTGCCCACAGCAGCTTGCTGCCGAACTCGCTGAGCTGTGCCGACTGGCCCTTGCCCCAGATGATCAATTCGCCGCCCAGCTGGTCTTCCCAGCGCTTGAGGGCACCCCAGACATGGCGGTAGGACAGGTCCAGCGCGCGCGCGGCGCCTGAGATGGAGCCGCGCTCGGCCACGGCCTGCAGCAGCTCGGGCAGCGGGTTGCGGATGAGCGCAGTGCCCGCGTCCCGGCTGAGTGTGTAATGAAGTTGGACCCTATGCACGGGAGTTCATATCGCTGGATATTGGATGGGTGCCTACGATAGCCCAAACCGATCCTCTGGCCCATGTCCACCCTCACCGAAAGCGCGACCACAGCGCTTGAACTTACCCTCTCGTCCGACCCCGTCCTCTGGACCATCGTGGGCCGCTCCTTGTCCGTCAGCGCCACCGCCTGTGTGATGGCCTGTGGGGTGGGCCTGGTGCTGGGCGCGTGGCTGGGCGTCGCCCGTTTCGCGGGTCGTGGCGCCGTGCTGGCCTTGCTCAACACCTTGCTGGCTGTGCCGTCGGTGGTGGTGGGACTGGTGGTGTATCTGGTGCTGTCGCGCAGTGGGCCGCTGGGCTCGCTGGGCTGGCTGTTCAGCTTCAAGGCCATGGTGCTGGCGCAGGCCATCTTGGTGCTGCCGGTGGTCACCGCGCTCACGCGCCAGACGGTGGAAGACGCCGAGCGCGCGCATGGCGAGCAGCTGCGCTCCATGGGCGCGGGCCCGCTGCTGCGCAGCCTGCTGCTGGCCTGGGACGAGCGCTATGCGCTGCTCACCGTGCTGCTGGCATCGTTTGGCCGCGCCATCTCCGAGGTGGGCGCGGTGATGATCGTGGGCGGCAACATCGACGGCTTCACGCGGGTGATGACCACCGCGATCGCGCTGGAGACGAGCAAAGGCGACCTGCCGCTGGCGCTGGCGCTGGGCATGATCCTGCTGGCCGTCGTGCTGGCGCTGAATGTGCTGATTGCGTTGCTGCGGCGCTGGCGCGAGCGGGTGGATGGCTCGGCCTCCAGCACGCCGGTGGGAGTGGCTGCATGAGCGGACCTGTGCCAACCCCCTGGGTGGATCTGCGGCAGGTGACCGTGCGCTACGGCCGCGTGCAGGCCCTGGACCAGGTCACGCTGCGCATTGCGCCCGGCGAGCGTGTGGCGCTGGTGGGCGCCAACGGCAGTGGCAAGAGCACCTTGCTGCGCGTGCTGCATGGCCTGGCCGATACGCATGGGGGCGGCCTGCAGTGCGATGCATCGCTGCGCCAGGCCATGCTGTTCCAGCGCCCGCACATGCTGCGCACCAGCGCCCAGAACAACGTGGCGCTGGCCCTGTGGCTGCGTGGCACCCGCTGGCGCGATGCGCGCCCGCTGGCCCTGACGGCCTTGCAGCGGGTGGGCCTGCAGGGCATTGCTGCGCAGAACGCGCGCACCCTGTCGGGCGGCCAGCAGCAGCGGGTGGCGCTGGCCCGCGCGTGGGCCCTGCGGCCCGACGTGCTGCTGCTGGACGAACCCACCGCCAGCCTCGACCCCCATGCCAAGCGCGAGGTCGAGGCGCTGATGGCTGACTTTGCGGCCAGCCATGGCGCTGCTGGTCCGGCGCACCCCGTGACCATGGTGTTCAGCAGCCACAACCTGGGCCAGGTCAAGCGCCTGGCCAGCCGTGTCATCTACATGGAGCACGGCCGCCTGGTGGCGGACTTGCCGGTGCACGATTTTTTCAATGGCCCCTTGCCGGAGGCCGCCCGTTTGTTTGTCAAAGGAGAGCTGGTATGACGCGAATTAACCCCCACGCTTCCCACTTCGTGTGGTCGCTGCCCCCCAAGGGCGCCTTTTCATCTTGGGGCGGCCCGGCGATGAAAAATTCCAAGCCTTTCCGCGCGGTAGCGATAGTGTCCAAAGCGGTAGCAGCTATCGTTTTGGTAGCGTCTGGTTCTGCGTTCGCGCAGAGCATCACCATGGCTTCCACCACCTCCACCGAGCAGTCGGGCCTGTTTGGCTACCTGCTGCCCGAGTTCAAGAAGGCCAGTGGTCTCGACATCAAAGTGGTGGCGCTGGGCACGGGCCAGGCGCTCGACATGGCGCGCCGGGGTGACGCCGACGTGCTGTTTGTGCATGACCAGGTGGCCGAAGAAAAGTTTGTGGCCGATGGCTGGGGCGTGAAGCGCTACCCCGTGATGTACAACGACTTCATCCTCATCGGCCCCAAGAACGACCCGGCCGGCACCAAAGGCAAGGACATCGTGCAGGCCCTGCAGAAGCTGGCCGCCGCCAACGGCAACTTCATCTCGCGCGGTGACAAGAGCGGCACCCACGCGGCCGAGCTGCGCTACTGGAAGCTGGCTGGTGCCGAGGCCGCAAATACATCAAAAGGCAGCGGCTACAAGGAGTGTGGCTGCGGCATGGGGCCCGCGCTGAATATTGCGGCATCAAGCGGCGCCTATGTGCTGGCCGACCGTGGCACCTGGCTCAACTTCAAGAACCGCGCGGACCTGGCCATCCTGGTCGAGGGCGACACCAAGCTCTTCAACCAGTACGGCGTGATGGTCGTGAACCCCGCCAAGCACCCGCATGTGAAGTCGCAGGACGCGCAGAAGTTTGTGGACTGGGTGGTGTCGCCCGCCGGCCAGCAAGCCATTGCGGGCTACAAGATCGGTGGCGAGCAGCTGTTCTTCCCTAACGCGGCGCAGTGAGCGGTCTCCATGGCAACACGTTCACAGGCGGCACTCGCCGCTGCAGCCGCTGGTCTGACCTGGGCCCTGGCCGGTTGTTCGGCGGGCCCTGCCAAGGTGCCCATGGCTGATGCGGCCCCCGTGCTGGTGTATGCCGCTGGCAGCCTGCGCGAGGCGTTCACCGAGATCGCGCGCGACCACGAGGCCCGCACGGGTCAGAAGGTGGCGCTGACCTTCGGCGCCTCGGGCCTGCTGCGCGAGCGCATCGAAAAGGGCGAGCCTGCACAGGTCTTTGCCTCAGCCGATACCGACCACCCGCAGCGCCTGGCGGCCCGGGGTGGCTGGCAGGCGCCCGTGGTGTTCACGCGCAATGCGCTGTGTGCGCTGACCAGCGAGCAGATCAGTGCGACCCCCGACACCTTGCTGGCCACCATGCTGCGCAGTGACGTGCGCGTGGGCACGTCCACGCCCAAGGCCGACCCGTCGGGCGACTACGCCTGGGCGCTGTTCCGCCAGGCCGACAAGATTCAGCCCGGTGCCTACGCCCAGCTGGACGCCAAGGCCCTGAAGCTCACGGGCGGTGCAGATTCGCCCAAGCCACCAGCGGGCCGGGGCACCTATGCCTGGGTGATGGACCAGCGCCAGGCTGATGTGTTTCTGACCTACTGCACCAACGCCGTGGCCGCCCAGGCCGAGGTGCCGCGCCTGCGTGTGGTGCAGTTGCCTGCGGCCCTGCAGGTGGGTGCAGCCTATGGGCTGACGGTGCGTGCCGACGCGTCTGCTGCTGCCCAGGCGTTTGCCAACGCGATGTGCCAACCGCCTGCCCAGGCGGTGTTGCAACGCCTGGGGTTTGGGCAGCCCTGAGCACGGACTGCCGTCTGGCTGTGAGTGTGTGCACGCGCCGCGTCTGCCTGCCTGGTGGGGCGGCGCGGCGTGTGTCGTTTAGAACTGCTGCCTGCTGCGCTCAGTCGTCATCACGGTGATGGCTGCTGCGCCAGATGGCGCGTACCAGCCACAGGCCACACACCACCGCGCCGAAGAACCCCAGGAAGCCAAACGCGGGCAGGCCGAACAGCGTAGGCCCGCCCTTCACGGTCATCACGATGGACGAGCCGATGATCAGCGCCGCAATCACCAGCGCCATCGCCAGCCGGTTGGCAGACCGGTCGATCTGGTCGCCCACACGCTTGAGGTGCGCCAGCTCGATGCCCACCTGCAAGTGCCCGCGCCGCGCGTTGCGCAGCAGCCGTCCGATGTCGTCCGGCAACTGCTCCACGGTGGCCAGCGCGCGCCGCAAGGTGCTCCAGGCGCGCCCGGCCAGCACCTTGGGCTCGTAGCGCGCGCGCACCACCCGCTTGAGCAAGGGCAGGGCTTCGGTCGCCATGTGAAAGTCTGGGTCGAGGTTGCGACCCATGCCTTCAAGCGAGATGAAAGCCTTGATCAGCAGCGCGAGGTCGGACGGCAGCCCCAGGTGGTGTTCACGCAAGATGGCCGTCACATCGGCCAGCATCTGCCCCAGGCTCAGCTGCGCCAGGGGAACGCCGTGGTACTGGTCTACAAAGGCCTCAATCTCGGTCTCCAGCTGGCCCAGGTTCAGGCCCTGCGCGTCGCCCGTCCAGTCCAGCAGCACGTCGGCCACGGCTTGCGGCTGGTGCTCGACCAAGCCGAGCAGCAGCTGCAGCAGCTCGTCGCGCCGGCGCTGCGACAGGCGGCCCACCATGCCAAAGTCAATGAAGGCAATGCGGTTGCCGGACAGGTAAAACACATTGCCCGGGTGCGGGTCGGCGTGGAAGACGCCGTCTTTGACGATCATCTGCAGCACCGCCTGCGCGCCGCGCTGCGCCAGCACCGTGCGGTCAAAGCCGGCCTCAGGCGTCAGCGCGGCCAGGGCGCCGCCGGGCGTGCCGTCGATGAAGTCCTGCACATTGATGCGTTCGCGGGTGTAGGCCCAGTGCACGCGCGGGATCACGATGTGGGGCAGCACGGCCATGTTGGTGGCAATGCGCTCGGCCTGGCGGCATTCGCCCGCCAGGTCCAGCTCGCGGCGGAGCGAGCGGGCGAACTCGCGCACCAGCTGCTGGGGCCGGTACGGTTTGAGCGCGGGCAGCTCGGCCTCGGCCAGCGCGGCCAGGCGCTGCAGCAGGCGCAGGTCGGCCTGGATGGTGTCTGCAATGCCGGGACGGCGGATCTTGACGATGACCTCGCTGCCGTCCTGCAGACGGGCGCGGTGCACTTGCGCAATCGATGCGGCGGCCAGCGGCGTGGTGTCGAACCAGGCAAACACGGCTTCGGGCTCGGCACCCAGGTCTTCGCGCAGTTGCGGGCGCAAGGCGTCGATGGGCAAAGCGGGCACATTGCTGTGCAGCTTCTCGAACTCGGCAATCCATTCCGGGCCAAATAGGTCGGCCCGTCCCGCGAGGATCTGGCCAAACTTGACGAACGCGGGGCCCAGCTCTTCGAGTGCCAGGCGCACCTGCACCGGCGGCTCCACGCGGGCCAGATCGGCGGCGTGGGTCCAGTTCAGTGCCTGGCCTGCGCGCTCCAGGCGGTCGGTCAGGCCCAGGCGGCGCACGGTGTCGCCAAACCCGTGGCGCACCATCACGCCCAGGATTTCCTTCAGGCGCCCCAGGTCGCGGGCGGTGTCCAGCGTCTCGATCAGCATGGGGCGATCATAGGTTCAGAAGGTCAGGTCGGGTTTGTTCACCATCAGGTAGAACACCACGGCCATGGCCACAAAGGCCGGGTAGCCCAGGGCCTCCCACCAGCGGGCATAGCGCCAGTACAGCGGGGGCAGCACGCCGTCACCGTTCGCGGCCTGCGCTGCCTCGGCAGTCTCTTGCGCCATGTCGCGCATGCGCAGCTGCAGCCACACCACAGGCAGCCAGCAGGCACCCGCCACCAGGTACAGCGCAATGGAGACGGCGAGCCACGGCGTGCTCCAGGGCAGGCCCGCCATGGCTGCCATGGCCAGCCCCGTGGCGGGCTGGAGGAACACCGTGGGCGTGGTGAACCACCAGTCCGCCCGTACCACCAGGCGCGTGACCACCGCCTGCGCCTGCACATTGCCGCTGCGGTTGGTAAAGAACATGTAGAACGCCGAGCCCAGCCCGGTGCCCACCAGCAGCACGCTGGAGATGATGTGCAGCCATTTGAGGGTGAGATACAGGCTCATGGCTTTTGCAGAGAAGTGGCCTCGTCTTGCAGCAGCACCCACAGGATGGCGGCAATCGGCAGGTTTTTGGTCAGCGGTCCGAAGGGGTGCAGCCACCAGGCTGGTTGTATGGCCGTGGCCAGCAGTGTCATGGCCAGCATCATCAGCAAAGCAGCGCCATACGCTTTGCGGCCCGGGCGGAGCGCCAGCCACAGCCCCAGCACCGCATCGGCCGCCGCCCCGGCCAGGATGATGGCAGTGGGCAGCCACAGGGCGTGGCCCCCGGCCCAGGCTGTGGGCAGCCCTGCCAGCAACTCGCGGCTTTGGCCGTGCAGCTCCCACACGCTGACCACGGCGGTGGCCAGCCAGACGACCACGAGGCTGGCGCGCAGTAGACGGGCTGACGCGTGGTTCATGGACGGGCCTTCTGTGCTGCGGCTTGCGCGGCGCCCTGCGTCTGTTGCCAGTCTGCAATGTCGGCAGCACGAATCGCCAGGAACTGCGCCAGACGCTGGAACCGCTGGCGCGTCTTGCGGACAAAGACCCAGTCCACCACAGGCTCCATCACCGTCCGCAAGGCTGCCGGGCCGACTTGAAAGGTGTAGGTGTAGATCAGCAGGGACTGGTGGGGGCCCTGCGCCTGGTGGCGCATGGAGGCGGCCCACTGGGTGAAGGGAAACGACTGGCCCACCATGGCCGCAGCCGCGACCACAGGGCGGTCATAGCTGACGAACTGCGTGCGCATGGACAGCGCCCGCAATGCACCGGCGCCCAGGTTCTCGGTGGTGGCGCCCACACTGGGGCAGGGCGCACCGCTTTCCACGCTGGTGCGGCGCACCAGCGAATCCCACTGGCACCGCCACTCGTGGTAGTGGAAGGCATCGAACACAACGTCGGCCCGCGCTGGCATGGGGAAGGTCAATTTCCGGTGGGCCATGGGCTCATTCCTCCACCACATCCGTCACCATGCCCCACTTCGCAAACTCGGGGGCAAAGGCCTCCAGGGGCAGCAGGCTGGTGCTGGTGTGCGCCCCGGTGGGCAGCGGCTGCCCGGCTGCGAGCTGGCGGGCCAGCAGGATGGCGGCCATGCAGGGGATTTCGGGGCCGTGGTCGTTATCGGCCGCAATGTGCCATGCGCGGCGCCGGGGCTGGCCTTGTGCGTCGGCACCCGCCACACGCACCACCATGCCGCCCAGCGGCGTGCCCAGAAAGTCCAGCGCGCCGCCCGCGTGGTGCATCAGCCAGGCCAGCTTTTCAGGGTGGGGCAGTACGCCCCAGCGGCGCAGCGTTGCCAGGGTGGCAAAGGCTCTCTGCGCCAGGCCGACCTCCAGGGCCGCGCGGAAGGTGACGCGGTCGCGGGCCCGATAGTGGGCGGGAAAGATCTCCAGGTCCGGGATGTCGCAGACCGCCCCCAGGCGAGGGCGCAGTCGTTGAAACTGGACGGGGCGGGGCCGCGCCCAGCCGCTGTGCGGCTGCCACCGGCCACCGTCCCACACGTCAATGGGCAGACCGCAGTAGCTCAGCACCGCCGCCAGCGTGGCCTGGCCCCGGGGTGCCCGTTGCGCAGGGGCAATGCAGATGTCGATGCTGTCAATGCGCTGCCAGCCTGCGCACAGGTGGTCGATGACGGCGGAGGACAGCGCGGGCACCGTGCTGGCACCCGCGATGGCTGTGCGCCCGGCGGCAGTGAAGGCAGCCTGCATGGCGGCGGGAAAGTCGCACACAAACCGGCGGCCGTCGGCCAGGTCGATGTAGTGCGCGCCCGCCTCGGCCGCCGCCTGGGCCACGTTGTAGGCCTGTGCCTGAAAAGGGCCTGCCGTATGGATGACCAGACCCACACCCCACTCGCGCAAGGTGGCGACCAGGCCGGGCGCCTGGTGGTCCAGCGCCACGCCCTGAGAACCGTGGCGCAGCGCGTCCGCCAGGGCCTTCGCTTGCGATGAATCCCGGCCCGCCACCAGCAGGGCCATGTTGTGGCGTGTGGCCTCATCGCTCACCAGCGCGCGGCAGATGCGCGCCCCAAAGTTGCCGTAGCCGCCCAGGATCAGGGTTTTCATTGCAGCCATGGGGGTCATGCGCCCGAGGCCCAGTGCATGCTGGGCTGCGTGGGCACAAAGGAGGTATCGCTGCCCCTGCCACTGCCCGGCGTGTGCAGCAAGGCCTGGAGGGCGGCACGCTGCGACTGCAGTTGCGTGCGGTGCCAGGTGGGTACGTCAGGCGCTGCAATGGGGCGGCTGAACAGGTAGCCCTGGATGTGGTGCAGCCCGGCGGCGGCCAGGGCCCGCAGCTCCTCCGGCGTCTCTACCCCCTCGACCACCACCGACAGGCCCAGGTCCCGCGCCAGCGCGCAGATGTGCCGCAGCAGCTTCTGGCGTCGGCGGTCTTGCGGCAATTGGCGCACGAACATGCGGTCGCACTTGATGCCCGCAATGGGGAGCTCCGCCAGCATGCCCAGCGACGAATAACCGGCGCCAAAGTCGTCCATCAGCACGGCCACGCCCAGGGCGCTCAGCGCGCTGATGGCCGCCACCATCTGGGGGCCCAGCGCAATGACGGCATGCTCGGTCATTTCGAGCTTCAGGGTGCGCGGGGGCAGGCCGCGCTGCGCCAGCTGCAGGCCCAGCCAGGGCGCAAAGCTCTCATGCATCAGCGTGACCGGTGCCACATTGACGCTGATGGCCATGGCATCCAGCCCCTGCGCCCGCCAGTTGCACAGATGGTCGAGCGCATTGCACACAATCATGCGGTCCACCTCCGCCGTCTTGCCCTGCAGCTCGCACACCAGCAAGAAGGTTTCGGGGTTGATGCGGCCCAGGGTGGTGTCGGTCAGGCGCAGCAGTGCCTCCAGCTGCACCCCGCTGCGCTGGGTGTGGATGATGGGCTGGAAATGCAGGGCCAGGTTGTCGGGGTGCAGCAGCCGGTCCAGGTGATCGGCAATCAGCGACTGCTGAATATCGCTGTGGGCGTTGTGGGCCAGTGCCGAGGTGCGCATCATCGACAAGCCGCGCCGCAGCAGCTGCTGTCGCCCCGCGTCCGAGCGCAGGTTGCTCAGATGCTCCATGGCCACCGCCATCGCAAATACCAGCATCACAACGAGCAAGGCGGCGCCATCGGACGCCGCGTCGTGGTTGCCCTGCTGCATGGGAAAGGTGTTGACCAACAGCCAGTGCAGCACCAGGATCGCGCCGCCGCACAGCAGCTTGTCTAACCAGTTCTGGGCGCGGTAGCGGGGGGTGAGCACACTGAGCTTGGCGGCGCGATGGCGGATGGCGCAGTAGCACGAAATGCCGGTGGCAATGCCCAGCGACAGCACAGTGGCCAGCAGGTTAATCTGCCCGAAACTCTGCACATGGCTGCTGGTGATGGTGAAGTGCCCGGCCAGCGTGCCCACCGCCAGCCACAGGCTGGCCAGTGCAATGCGGCGTTTGCTGGCACCAGTGCTGAGGGTGGGGATGGTGAGCCGCGCACTCACCACCATGATGACCAGGCCGCTGAGCGCAGGCACCAGCTCCAGCACGTGGTGCGACAGCTCGTTGTACAGGAACAGGCCAACCACATCCAGCGCCCACACGATGGAGCCAATGCACAGCGATGCGTGGGATGCGCTGATGCGGCGGCTGGACGGGTCCACCGAATACGCGGTGTGCTCCACCAACTGCTGGCACACGTGCACGACCAGTGCTGCAAACACCCAGAACAGCAGGCTCTGCAGCAGTGGCGGAAACCCCACCACAAACACCTGCATGGCGCCCTGCCAGATTGAAACCATATCGTCCACGTGCTCCCGCTCTTTTTTATACGCGGGTCATCATACGACTGTGGGGCGGGGCCAAAACGTAACGGCCTGTGGCGGATACGCGCTCTTGGGCACTTGGCGACCATCTGCGGCAAGAGTGGTTTTCCAATACGTGTTTGGAAGCCTCTTTCAATAATTCAATAATCGTTGTATTATTGATCTATGCAAGAAACCGACGTTGTTCGAGCCCTCGCAGCCTTGGCCCAGGAGGTCCGCCTGCGGGTCTTCCGTGCGCTGGTGGTGGCGGGCCGTGCAGGGTTGACGCCCAGCGATCTGGCCGCCCAGTTGGAGGTGGCGCCCAACACCCTGTCCTTTCACCTCAAGGAGCTGTCGCATGCCGGGCTCATCAGCCAGGAGCGACAGGGCCGCAACCTGATCTACCGCGCCGCGTTCGACACCATGAACGCGCTGCTGGCCTACCTCACCGAAAACTGCTGCGAAGGCCAGGCCTGTACCCCTGACGGCGCGGTTGCTTCCTGCCATTGCTGACCGTTCCTAACCGTTGCCCCAAGGAGAACCCCATGAAACGCTTCCACGCCCATGTGCATGTCGATGACCTGACCCAGAGCATCGCCTTCTATTCCAAGCTGTTTGCTGCCGCCCCCGCGCGGGTGGAGGCGGACTATGCCAAGTGGATGCTGGAGGACCCGCGCGTCAACTTCGCCATCTCCACGCGGGGCGCCAAGCCAGGCCTGGACCACTTTGGCATGCAGACCGACGACGCTGCGGAGCTGGCCGAACTGAAGGCCCGTGCCGAGGCCGCCGACATGGCCTTGCTCGACGAGGGCAACACCACCTGCTGCTACGCCCGCAGCGAAAAGCACTGGGTGACCGACCCGCAGGGCATTGCCTGGGAGCACTTTCACACCCTGGGCGACATCCCCGTCTTCAACGAAGCCACACCGTCTTCATCTGCGGGCGCCTGTTGCGCGCCAGCGGCGGTGGCAACCCCTGCACCTGCGGCCCCTCGGGCGGCGTGCTGCGGCCCGGCCACTGCCACAACCGCCAAAACCAGCTGCTGCTGAGAGCGCCGCATGACCGCTTTGAACGTTCTTTTTCTTTGCACCCACAACTCGGCCCGCAGCATCCTGGCCGAGGCCTTGCTCAACGACATGGCGCCGGGCCGGTTCCACGCGTACTCGGCGGGCAGCAGCCCGCGCGACAACCAGCAGCCGAACCCTCTGGGCCTGGAGGTGCTGCGCGCCGCAGGCATCTCGACCGCAGGCCTGCGCAGCAAAAGCTGGGACGAGTTTGCCGCCCCGGGCGCGCCGGTGATGGACCTCATCATCACCGTCTGCGACAACGCGGCGGGCGAGGTCTGCCCCATCTGGCCCGGCCACCCGGCCACTGCGCACTGGGGCTACGCCGACCCGTCTGAGGGGAATGGCTCGGACGATGAAAAGCGCGAGGCTTTCCGTAGGACCTTGCATGCCATCCACCAGCGGCTGGAGCTGCTCATCAACCTGCCCGCCGACAAGCTCGAAAAGACCCTGCTGCAGCACACCGCGCGCGAACTGTCGCGTGCCGCCACCACGCCATGACGGTGCAGTGCAACCCAGCCGGAGCCGTCGTCCCGGCCCCCATGAGCGTGTTCGAGCGCTACCTCACCGTGTGGGTGCTGTTGTGCATCGTGGTGGGCATTGCGCTCGGGCAATTCTTCCCCTCAGTGTTTCAGGCGGTGGGCCGCATGGAGATTGCCAAGGTCAACTTGCCCGTGGGCCTGCTGATCTGGGTGATGGTCATCCCCATGCTGGTGAAGGTGGACTTCGGTGCGCTGGGCGAGGTGCGCAAGCACGCCCGGGGCATCGGCGTGACGCTGGTGGTGAACTGGCTGGTCAAGCCGTTTTCGATGGCGTTGCTGGGCTGGCTGTTCATCCGCCACTGGTTTGCGCCCTACCTGCCTGCGGACCAGCTGGACAGCTACATTGCTGGCCTCATCCTGCTGGCGGCCGCGCCCTGCACGGCCATGGTGTTCGTGTGGAGCCGCCTCACCGGCGGCGACCCGCTCTTCACGCTGTCGCAGGTGGCGCTGAACGACAGCATCATGGTGGTCGCATTTGCGCCGCTGGTGGCGTTCTTGCTGGGCATCTCGGCCATCACCGTGCCATGGGACACCCTGCTGACCTCGGTGGTGCTCTACATCGTGATCCCGGTGGTGCTGGCCCAGTGGCTGCGCCGGTCGCTGCTGGCCCAGGGGCAGGCGGTGTTCGATGCCGTCATGGCGCGCATGGGGCCCTGGTCCATCGCCGCATTGCTGGCCACGCTGGTGCTGCTGTTTGCGTTTCAGGGCCAGGCCATCCTGCAGCAGCCGCTGGTGATTGCGCTGCTGGCGGTGCCCATCCTGATCCAGGTGTTCTTCAACGCAGGGCTGGCCTACTGGCTCAACCGCGTGGTGGGGGAGAAGCACAGCGTGGCCTGCCCGTCGGCACTGATCGGCGCCTCCAACTTTTTCGAGCTGGCGGTGGCCGCCGCTATCAGCCTGTTCGGCTTTCACTCCGGTGCCGCGCTGGCCACCGTGGTGGGCGTGCTGATCGAGGTGCCGGTGATGCTGCTGGTGGTGCACCTCGTCAACCGAAGCAAGGGCTGGTACGAGCGGGCGTGAGCGACTGACAAAACTCCCCTGGCGTCGTTGTTTCGCCTTGTCGTACTGCTTGTATTGCCTGCGGCGAAACGCCTAGCCAGGGCCGCTTCGCTGAGTTTTGTCAGCCGCTCGCAGGTGCTCAGCCCTTTGCGGTGGTGAGCAGCGCCACCGCCTTGCGGGCCAGCGGCGCTGCCAGCATCACCGCCGGGAAGGCGAACAGCCACCCGGTCAGCCATGCGCCCGCCCACAGGCTCACAAAGTCCTGCTGCGGCTGCAGTGCGCGAAAGGTGGAGATGCCCGACACCAGCAGCGACATCACGCCCGACAAGATCAGGCTGAACAGCACCGGGCCATAGCGGGCGGGGATCATGCCGCCACCTCTTCGCCAGTCTGGCGTGCGGCTGCACCGCCCACACCGCCCAGGCGTTGCAGCGTCTCGGCAAAGTGCTGGCCGAACATGCGGGCGGTTTTGGTGTCTCCGGGGACAAACGCATCGGCGGCTGCCCCATGGCCCGCCTGCGCCATCAGGCCCGACCAGGAGCCGAGGCGGTTGGCCGCCTCGTCATACGGCACCCCTGCGTGTTGCTCGGGCAGGATGGGGTTGCCCACCCACACCATGCCGTGCTGCATGGCAAACACCCACATCGACATCAGCGTGGACTGCTTGTCGCCCGCTGGCAGTGACGACACGGTAAAGCCCGCCGCCAGCTTGTTCTTGAGCTGCTGCGTTTTCCACAGGCGGCCCGTGGCATCCATGAAGGTCTTGAACGGCCCGGACACCCCGCCCAGGTAGGTGGGCGAACCCAGGATGACGCCGTCGTAGCGCAGCAGGCGGTCGGGCGCCTGCGCCAGGTCTTCGGCCCGGACCAGTTCGGCGAGCACGCCCGGCACGGCGCGGGCGCCGTCCAGCACGTGGTGGGCAATGTGCGCGGTGTGGCCGTGGGCGCTGTGATAAACGATGGCAATGTGTTGCATGGTGTGGTTTCCTTGAGTGTGATTTCGGGGGGAGAAGGCGCGGGACAGGTCAGCGTGAAATCAGTGCGATGACCAGCGCGGAGAGATACAGGCCCAGGCCAAACACGGTGTGGTTGGCGAGGCTGCGCAGGCAGTTCTTGAGCGGGGTGGGCGTGCGCGATGCCGCAAAGCCCGAGCCCATGGCAGGCTGCATGACCAAGAGCGGCGCCGCCACGGTGCCTATGCCCACGGCCAGCGCGGGCAGCAGGGTGGGGCTGTGGACCCAGGCGGCGCCCTGCAAAGACAGCAGTACCCCGGCAAAGGCCACGCCCACGGCGTAATGCGTGAGCCAGCCCCAGGCCAGCTCGCCGCGCACCGGAGCCGCCTTGGCGATGGCCGCGTGGGCGACCTGCCCGCGCAGCAGGTGGCCCACCCAGCGGCCGATAAAAGCGAAGTTGAGCGTGGGCACGCCCAGCCTTTTGAGCAGCAACAGCCACGCATCCATGACGGCGGTGGCGCCGATGCCCAGGAGCACGGCGAGGGGAATGTCTTGCAGTGAGAGAGTCATGAAAACACCTCGAAAAGTTGACGGAAGAAGGTTTTGAACGGAATATAGAAGTTCAAGTCAACTTGAGGTCAAGAGGTTTTTTCATGGACATTGCCGAAGTCGCCAAACGCTCCGGGCTGCGGGCGTCCACGCTGCGGTATTACGAGGAGAAGGGGCTGATCCAGTCGGTGGGGCAACCGGGTGAGCGCCGCCGGTTTGCGCCCGGCGTGATGGACCAGCTGGCGCTGATTGCGCTGGGGCAATCGGCCGGGTTCTCGCTGGACGACATCCGGTCGATGTTTTTGCCCGGTGGTGAACCCAACATCGACCGGCAGCTGCTATCGGCCAAGGCGGACGAACTCGACACCATGGTCAAGCGCCTCAAGGCCATGAGCAACGGCCTGCGGCACGCGGCCGCCTGCCCGGCCGAGAGCCATGCCCAGTGCCCGTCCTTCCAGCGGCTGCTGAAAGCCGCCGCCGATGGCGCGCTGGAGCGCCAGCAGCGGCGCAGCGCGCAGCCCGTGGTGGGCCTGCGCCGGCCGCGTGCCTGAGCGGCCCGAGGCGCCTCGGTTGATGGGGTGATTGAGTTGCTACCTATTTGATAGCTGCTTAGGCATATTGCACTAGCGCTATCGGCCAAAAAGGCTTGAATTAGAGGCGTCAGAAGCTCGCACAGCGGTGTGGGCAGCGGCGCGGGCCCTTCACCCGCCTTTGTGGGCGCCCAGCTTGCGGTACACCGTGGCGCGGCTGATGCCCAGCGCACGCGCCGCCTCGGCCACGTTGCCGCGCGCCTCCTGCACGGCGCGGCGGATCATTGCGACCTCGGCCTCTCGCAGCGGGGCGGGCGCCGATGCAATGCCTGGCACCGCTGCCGTGTGGGTGTCGCCCACGGTGCGGGCGTGCGCAGGCAGCTGCGCCAGGGCGTGCAGCCGCAGGCCCGACCACAGCGGCAAATCCAGCGGCTCTCTGCGCTGCTGGCGGGCCGCGTCGAACAGCATGGTCCAGGGCATGGCCAGCAGGTCGCTGCAGTGGGTGCGGGTGCCGGGCAGGCCGGGGGCGCGCAGGGGTTGGGGCACGAGCTGGCGGGCCACGCTGTTGGCACCCACCACGCAGCCGTCGGCATCCAGCGTCAGCAGGCCATCGCCTTCGCCGCCCAGCGGGCAGCCCGGCCAGTTCAGGCGCAGCAGCAGGGCGTGGGGCAGCTGCAGCAGCAGTGCGTCTTCCATGGCGCGGGCCGACCGGGCCACCAGGTGGCGCAGCTCGGGCCGCTCGGGCACATCCACACCCGTCAGGTCCAGCATGCCCATGCAGCGGCCCTGGGGGTCGAACAGCGGGGCCCCGGCGCAGCTGTAGCTGGCGTTGTCGTCAAAGAAATGCTCGCCCCGGTGCAGCCACACGGGCTGCAGCTCTTCCAGCGCGGCGCCGATGGCAGTGGTGCCCACGGCGGCTTCCGACAGGTCAATGCCCACGCGGCCAATGGCGCTGGCGCGCGGGTCGCTCCGGTCGCAATGGCCCTGCACATCGACCACGATGCCGCGTGCATCGGTCAGCATGGCGAAGTAGCGCATGCCCGCAATGGCCCGGGTCAGCTGCTCCAACACCGGCCGGGCCGCGCGCAGCAGGTGGTGGTTCTGCTCCTGGCTGTGGCGCAGCGCCGTGGCGCTGACGGCGTCAAACGCCACGCGCCGCGTGGGCTCCAGACCCCGCGCCAGGCAGCGTTGCCAGGACCGCGCAATCCACGGCTCCACCTCGGCGCGCACGGGCGCTGCACCGTCGGACAGCAGGCTCTGGCGCGCCTGCGCAATCAGCGCGTGGCGGTCAGCAGCGGGGTGGGGCGCGGAGATCAGCATGTGAATGGGCTCCTGAAGGACCGCATGATGCGGTAGTCCACTGAATCCGGGAAATCGGGGGTGCGTGAGGGTCTGGCAAGGCCGCAATCTAGGCGCCGGGCGCAGCCGTGTTGTACACCCGGCGAGCACGGCAACAACGAGTGCGGCCTTGCCAGACCCTCACCCTCCGGGCCAGGGCTGCGGCGGGTACCCGGCGGCGTTGCCTGACTTGCCAAGGCAGCCAGCATTGGCTGCGCCAGGCGCCTTGCCGTGCATCCCGCCGCAGCCCTGGCGCACCCCCGATTTCCCGGATTCAGTGGACTAGTGTGCATTGCAGCATGTTTCATTTTGAGAATATCCAGCCAGTGGCCCTGGAAATTTAGGGTTGTCCCTAGGGATGCGCGTTGGGGCGCGGCAGAAGATGCGCGAGCGATGAGCGTGATCCTGATCCCCTCCGCGAGGTCGTGAGCGCGCTCCTATCCAGCCAGAACCACTCCAGGAGACAGCCAGATGCAAGTCCAGTTCACGGTCAACGGGCGCGCTGCCAGTGTTGACGTCCCTCCCAATACCCTGCTTGTCCATGCGCTGCGAGAGCACCTGATGCTCACCGGCACCCATGTGGGTTGCGACACCAGCCAGTGCGGGGCGTGTACGGTGCATGTGAACGGCCGGGCCGTCAAATCCTGCGCCATGCTGGCGGTGCAGGCGCAAGGGGCCGAGGTGACGACCATCGAAGGCATGGCGTCGGCAGACGGCACCATGCACCCCATGCAGGCGGCGTTCAAGGAGTGCCATGGCCTGCAGTGCGGCTTCTGCACGCCCGGCATGGTGATGAGTGCGGTGGACCTGTGCAAGAACCATCCCAACGCCAGCGAAGGCGAGATCCGCGAACTGCTCGAAGGCAACATCTGCCGCTGCACCGGCTACCAGAACATCGTGCGCGCAGTGCAGGTCGGCCAGAAGGCCATGGCCGGCGCCTGAGCGCGCCCGCCGTTCCCACGCCAGAACAATCCAAGGAGACAAGACCATGGGTGCATCCGACTTTTCCAAGCTGCCGCACATCGGCGAATCGCTCAAGCGCAAGGAAGACTACCGCTTCCTGACTGGTGCAGGCCAGTACACCGACGACCTGGTGCTGGCTGCGCAGAGCCATGCGGTGTTCGTGCGCTCGCCGCACGCCCACGCCAAGATCAACAGCATCAACATCGACGCCGCCAAAGCCGCGCCCGGTGTGCTGGGCGTGTTCACCGGCGCCGACGTGGCAGCCGACAACATCAACGGCCTGCCCTGCGGCTGGCTCATCACCAGCACCAACGGCGAGCCCATGAAGGAGCCGCCACACCCCATCCTGGCCCAGGGCAAGGTGCGCTATGTGGGCGACCACGTGGCCATGGTGGTGGCGCTGACCCAGCAGCAGGCGCGCGATGCGGCCGAGCTGGTGGAGGTGGACTACGACGTGCTGCCCGCCGTGGTGAACGTGGCCGACGCCGCATCGGGCGCCGTGGCCGGTGCGGCGCTGCATGACATTGCGCCCGACAACCACTGCTTCAAGTGGGCCATCGGCGACAAAGGCGCCGTGGATGCCGCATTTGCCAACGCAGCGCACGTCACCAAGCTCGACCTGATCAACAACCGGCTGATTCCCAACGCCATGGAACCGCGCGCGGCCATCGGCAGCTACAACCGCGCGAGCGACGAATACACGCTGTACGTCAGCAACCAGAACCCGCACGTCGAGCGCCTGCTGATGACGGCCTTTGTGATGGGCCTGCCCGAGCACAAGGTGCGCGTGATTGCGCCCGACGTAGGCGGTGGCTTCGGCTCCAAGATCTATCTGTACGCTGAAGACGTGTGCCTGACCTGGGCCGCCAAGAAGCTCAACCGCAACATCAAGTGGGTGGCGGACCGCAGCGAGGCGTTCCTCTCCGACGCGCATGGCCGCGACCACGTGAGCCATGCCGAAATGGCGATGGACAAGGACGGCAAGTTTCTGGCCATGCGGGTACACACCCACGCCAACCTGGGCGCATATCTGAGCACCTTTGCCAGCGCCGTGCCCACCATCCTGTACGCCACGCTGCTCGCCGGCCAGTACACCACGCCGCAGGTGTATGTGGAGGTGGATTCGTGGTTCACCAACACCGCGCCTGTGGATGCCTACCGGGGCGCGGGCCGGCCTGAGGCTACCTACCTGCTGGAGCGCTTGGTCACACGTTGCGGCTGGGAAATGGGCCTGGGCCAGGACGAGATCCGCAAGCGCAACTTCATCACCAGCTGGCCCTACCAGACGCCGGTGGCACTGCAGTACGACGTGGGTGACTACCACGCGTGCATGACGCAAGCCCAGCAATTGGCAGACGTGGCGGGCTTTGCTGCGCGCAAGGCCGCCAGCGAGGCCAAGGGTCTCAAACGCGGTATCGGCTACAGCAGCTACATCGAAGCCTGCGGCATTGCGCCGTCCAACATCGCAGGTGCTTTGGGCGCGCGGGCAGGGCTGTTTGAATGCGGCGAGGTCCGCGTGCACCCCACGGGCAGCGTGACGGTGTTCACCGGCTCGCACAGCCACGGCCAGGGGCATGAGACCACCTTTGCGCAGGTGGTGGCCGCGCGCCTGGGCATCCCGGTGGAGAACGTGGACATCGTGCACGGCGACACGGGCCGTGTGCCGTTCGGCATGGGCACCTATGGTTCGCGCTCCATCAGCGTGGGCGGCGCGGCCATCATGAAGGCACTGGACAAGATCGAGGCCAAGGCCAAGAAGATTGCCGCGCATTTGATGGAGGCGAGCGACGCCGACATCGACTTCAGCGGCGGCGAATTCACCGTGCGGGGCACGGACAAGAAGATCCCGTTCGGTCAGGTGGCACTCACGGCCTATGTGCCGCACAACTACCCGCTGGACAAGCTGGAGCCGGGCCTGAACGAAACCGCGTTCTACGACCCCACCAACTTCACATTCCCCGCAGGCACCTACATCTGCGAGGTGGAAATCGACCCGCAGACCGGCGTGACGCGCGTGGACAAGTTCACCGCCGTGGACGACTTTGGCACCATTATCAACCCCATGATCGTGGAAGGCCAGGTCCACGGTGGCTTGGTGCAGGGCATTGGTCAGGCGCTGCTCGAGAACTGCGTGTACGACCGCGAAACCGGTCAGCTGCTCACCGGCAGCTTCATGGACTACGCCATGCCGCGCGCCGACGACTTCCCCGAGTTCAAGCTGGGCCATGTGTGCACGCCCTGCACCCACAACCCGCTGGGCACCAAGGGCTGCGGCGAGGCTGGGGCCATCGGCTCGCCCCCGGCGGTGATCAATGCTGTGCTGGACGCGCTGCGGCCCCTGGGCGTGAAGGACTTCGACATGCCCGCGTCGCCGCATCGCGTGTGGGAAGCCATTCAGTCCGCCAAGGCATAAGGAGATCAACCATGTACGCATTCACCTTTGAGGCTCCTTCCTCCACCGCTGCGGCCGCGCAGCTCATCGCCCAGGGCGGCAAGCTGCTTGCGGGTGGGCAAAGCCTTCTGCCGTCCATGCGGCTGCGCCTGGCCAACCCCGAAAAAATCGTGGACCTGAACGGCATTGCCGAGCTGGCGGGTATCCGCCGCGAAGGTAACGCGCTGGTCATCGGCGCCATGACACGCCACATGGACGTTGCGGCCAGCAGCGAGGTCAAGTCAGCCATCCCGGCGCTGGCCGACCTGGCCGCCCACATCGGCGACCGGCAGGTGCGCGCACGTGGCACGCTGGGAGGCTCCGTGGCCAACAACGACCCCGCCGCCTGCTACCCCAGCGCGGTGCTGGGCCTGGGCGCCACGGTCATCACCAACCGCCGCGAGATCCAAGCCGACGACTTCTTCGTGGGCATGTACACCACGGCGCTGGAGGAGGGCGAGATCATCACCGCCATCCGCTTCCCCATCCCCAAGCGCGCCGCGTACATGAAGTTCAAGCAGGCCGCATCGCGCTTTTCGCTGGTGGGGGTGTTTGTGGCGCAGACCGTCAGCGGCGTGCGCGTGGCCGTCACCGGTGCGGCCAGCAGCGTGTTCCGCCATGCGGGGCTGGAGGCGGCGCTCAACCAGAGCTTCACGCCGCAGTCGGCGGCCAGCGTCAAGATCGACGCGAGCGATTTGAACGCCGACATCCACGCCAGCGCTGCCTACCGCGCCAACCTCATCAGCGTGCAAACGCAGCGCGCTGTGCAGCAGATGCTGGAATGACATGAGGGCAACCCCACCACCGTGGTGCGGCACCCGGTGGCGGGTTTTTGAGTGAAATGGGCCGCTGGCGCTAGAAGCATATGCGCTGGCAGCTATGAATTGGATAGCAATGAACTCGTTGAACGCCGCGCCGGTTCCGGCTTCCATCGACGCCCTGGTGCAGGCCCTGCAAAGCGTGGGCTATTTTGCCGACCGTCGTCTGGCCACGGCGGTGTTTCTGGCGCTCAAGCTGCAGCGGCCTTTGCTGCTGGAGGGTGAGCCTGGCGTGGGCAAGACGGCGCTGGCCAAGGCCCTCTCGGAAGTGCTGTCGCGCAGCCTGATCCGCCTGCAGTGCTACGACGGCCTGGAGCAGCGCGAGGCGCTGTACGAGTGGAACTATGCTGCCCAGCTGCTGCACATGCGCGCAGCCGAGGGGCAGGGCGGTGCCGACATGGCGCAGGTGGAGCGCGAGGTGTACCAAGACCGCTACCTCATCCGCCGCCCGTTGCTGCAGGCGCTGCAGGCGCCAGCACCGGGCGCCGTGCTGCTGATCGACGAAGTGGACCGCGCCGACGAACCGTTCGAGGCCTTTTTGCTGGAGTACCTGGGCGAGTACCAGGTGAGCATTCCCGAGATCGGCACCGTGCGTGCAACGGCCACGCCGGTCACCATCCTCACCAGCAACCGCACGCGCGATCTGCACGACGCCGTCAAGCGCCGCTGCCTGTACCACTGGCTGGACTACCCCGAGCGCGAGCGTGAGCTGGCCATCGTGCGCGCCCAGGTGCCGGGTGCGAGCGAGGCACTGGCCGTGCAGGTGGCAGAGTTTGTGGGCCGGCTGCGCAGCCAGCCTTTTGCCAACGCGTTCCAGCGCGCACCGGGCATTGCCGAGAGCGTGGAATGGGCCAAGGCGCTGGTGGCGCTGGACACCCTCGTGGTGGACCCCGAGGTGGTGTCCGATACCGCAGGCATCCTGTTCAAGCAGCGCGAGGATGTCGCGGCGCTCACCCGCGACATGGCGGTGCAGTTGCTGCAACCCGCCGATGTCGATGCATGAGAGCCGTCCCATGGCCGAGGGTGCGATGTTCTCTCAACTCGGCGATGCCCGCACCGGCAAGCTGGCCGACAACCTGAGCGGCTTTGGCCGCACGCTGCGCCGCGCGGGTGTGCGGGTGGACGCTGCCCGCATGGCGCTGGCCCAGCAGGCGGTGATGCTGGTGGGCCTGCAGCGTGAGGATTTCAGCGCTGCACTGGAGGCTGTGCTGGTCAGCCGGGAGCAAGACCGCATGGTGTTCCGCGAGCTGTTTGACGCCTACTTTCGCAACCCCAACGTCGCGCAGAAGCTGCTGGCACAGATGCTGCCCAGCGCCGAGTCCAAGGCCGAGCCCGTCAAACGCCGCCCGCGTGTGAGCGAGGCGCTGGCGCCGGTACGCGCTGCACGCAACGCGCCGCCTGCACGCGAAGAAGACAAGATCGAGTTCGATGCCGCCATGACGGCCAGTGACCTGCAGCGCCTGCGGCAGGCTGACTTCAACCAGCTCTCGGCCAGCGAATACATCCTGGTGGAGCGCCTGGCGCGCGACGTGCCCTTGCCCTTGCCGCACTACGCCGCCCGCCGCACCCGACCGGGTGCACGCGGCAGCCGCCCGCACTGGCCCGGCGCCATGCACCATGCGGCGCGCAGTGGGGGCGAGGTGCTGCACATCCCCTTGCTGCAGCGGCGCCAGCAACCGCTGCCGTTGTTGGTGCTGGTGGATGTGTCTGGATCTATGGAGCGCTACGCCCGCTTGCTGCTGGCCTTTTTGCACGCGGCCACCGCACCGCGCCATACCGGCGCCGCTGTGCGCCGTGACGTGTTTGCGTTTGGCACCGGCTTGACCGATCTCACGCCCGCCTTCCGCGTGGCCGACACCGATGCGATGCTGGAGACTGCCAGCCATGCCATCACCGACTTTGCGGGCGGTACCCGCATGGGCGACAGCCTGGGCCAGTTGCGCCTGCAGCACGCGCGGCGCTTGGTGGGGCGGCGCACGCTGGTGCTGTTGATTAGCGACGGGCTGGACACGGGCACGCCCGAGGTGCTGGAGCGCGAGCTGGCCTGGCTGCGGCGCCACTGCGGTCGCCTGCTGTGGCTCAACCCCCTGCTGCGCTACGAGGGCTATGCCCCCACGGCGCGCGGTGCGTCGGCCTTGCACCGCCAGGCCCACGGCATGGTTGCCGTGCACAACCTGAGCCACCTGAAGGACCTGGCCGCCAGCCTGGCGAGCGTGCTGCGGCAATGACGGCGCCGTGCTGCAGCGCTGCACGGCATCGCTTCGTACCCAGCCATGCAGCCAACCGATTGAATTCCCACCACATCCACACACATTAAAGACCGAGAGGACCCACCATGGAAATGCAAGCCAGCCGAACCCTTGCCGTCAGCCAGCAACAGGCCTGGGATGCACTCAACGACCCCGAGGTGCTCAAGCTGTGCATTCCCGGTTGCGACAAGGTCGAGCCCACGGGCGAGAACCAGTATTCGGTGGCCATGGCGCTCAAGATCGGGCCTGTGTCGGCCAAATTTGCGGGCAAGATCACGCTGTCCGACATCGTGCCACCCGAGAGCTACAACATCGCCTTTGACGGCTCTGGCGGCGTGGCGGGCTTTGGCAAGGGCAACGCCCAGGTCAAGCTGGTGCCCCTGCCCGCCGATGCGGCCGGGCAGGCCAGCTGCGAGCTGCACTACACCGTGCACGCCTCGGTGGGCGGCAAGATCGCGCAGCTGGGCCAGCGCCTCATCGACGGCGCTGCCAAGAGCATGGCCGAAGACTTCTTCAAGCGGTTTGACGAGGAGATGCAGCGCCGCTTTCCGCGCGCTGAAGCTGCCCCAGCAGACGCAGCGGCCAGCGCCGATGCCATCACCCAGCCAGGCACCGTGGAAGAGGGCAGCGCCACCCAGGGCGGCGGTATCCCTGCGTGGGTGTGGGGTGTTGGCGTGGCGGCCCTCGTATTGCTGGCCTGGTGGTTCAATCGGGGCTGATTGCTCGGGGCAGCGGAAGGAAGTGAGTCATGGAAAATTTGGACGTCGTCGTGCTGCGCACGCTGCAGGGCTGGCGGGCCGCAGGGCGCCGTGCGCTGCTGGCCACGGTGGTGCGCACGTGGGGCTCGTCGCCCCGGCCCGTGGGCTCGATCATGGCGCTGTGCGAAGACGGCGCGGTGGTGGGGTCGGTGTCGGGCGGGTGCATTGAAGACGATTTGATCGACCGCCACACCCGCGCCTATGCACAGGCGGGCGCGGCGCCAGACAGTGCCGAGCACCGCATTCCCAGCGGGCCACCATCGTTTGTCAAATACGGCGTCAGCGCCGACGAGGCCCACCGCTTTGGCCTGCCCTGCGGGGGCACGCTGGAGCTGCTGCTGGAGTACGACCCCGATCCCGCACTGCTGGCGGACCTCATTGCCCAGCTGGCCGCCGGGCGCCTGGTGCAGCGCACCGTGCGCTTGTCTGACGGGGCCGTGACCCTGGCGCCCACTCAGGCGCCCGAGGATCTCAAGGTGGATGCACAGCAGCTCACCAACACCTTCGGCCCCGAGTACCGCATGCTGCTCATCGGTGCGGGGCAGCTCACCGAATACCTGGCCACCATGGCCTTGTTCAACGGCTTTGCCGTGACGGTGTGCGACCCGCGCGAGGAGTACCGGGGCAGCTGGAGCGTGCCCGGCGCCACGGTGGTGAGCGACATGCCAGACGATGTGGTGCTGGCCTTCAAGCCCGACCGCCGCACCTGCGTGGTGGCCCTCACGCACGACCCCAAGCTGGACGACCTGGCGCTGCTGGAGGCGCTGAACACCGAGGCGTTCTACGTGGGCGGCATTGGCTCGCGCCGCAACAACGAGGCGCGGCGGGCCCGCATGATCGAGCACTTTGACCAGACCGAAGCCAGCCTGCAGCGCCTGCGCGGGCCCATTGGCATCTACATCGGCAGCAAGACTCCGCCCGAAATTGCGGTGAGTGTGATGGCCGAAATTTTGGCCGTGAAGAACGGCGTGACCCTGCCGCGTGACATGGAAGTGGCCCAGGCCAAGAACGACCGGGAGCTGGCCCACAACGACCCGGGCGCCCTAGTGTGCGGCGTGCGGTAGATCGTGTCGTAGCGGTGGTCAGTGCTGCACCGGTGGCACCTGCGCCTGCAGCTGGTCTTGCAGCTGCCGCTGCACGTGCCTGAGCAGACCTTCGCAGGCGTCTTCCACCAGGTCCAGCACCTCTTCAAAACCTTGGCTGCCGCCGTAGTACGGGTCGGGCACCACCGGGCTGTCGAACTGCAGGCAGAACTCCGTCATGCGCCGCAGCTTGTGCGCGTGTGCGGGTGGGCACAGGTCTTGAGCCAGGGCGAGGTTGTCCCAGTCCATGGCCAGTATCAGGTCGTAACGCGCAAAGTCCTCATCCGTGATCTGCCGGGCCCGCAGGTCCGACAGGTCATAACCGCGTTGCGCCGCGTGGCGCTGGGTGCGGGTGTCGGGCGGCTCGCCGGGGTGGTAGTTGTGCGTGCCGGCCGAATCCACCACCACGCTGTGCGCCAGGCCGCTGTGGGTGATCTTGTGGCGGAACACACCGTGGGCTGTGGGGCTGCGGCAGATGTTGCCCATGCACACGAACAGGATGGCGTAGCGGGACATGGTGATGGTCGCGTACGTTCAGGCCTCGATCACCACCGGGCCGCCCTTGGCAATGCCGCGCTGGTAGGCCGGGCGGGCATGCATGCGCTCCAGGTAGGCCTGCAGGTGCGGGCAGCGGCTTGCGTCGTTGGCGCGGGACATCAGCGCCTCCACCGCAAAGCTCATCTGAAAATCCGCCATGGTCAGGTGCTCCCCGGCAAACCAGCGGTGGGTGCCCAGGTGCTCTTCAATGAATGCCAGCGCCGTGTCCACGTTGGGGTCGATGAGCTTTTGCTGCACCGTGCCGCACAGGGCGCGCGCAATGGGCTTCACAAAGAACGGCATGGGCTGGGTGGGGATGGTCTTGAACACCAGCTTCATCACCAGCCAGTTCATCAGCGAGCCCTCGGCATAGTGCATCCAGAAGCGGCACTGGCGGTGTTCGGCGGTGCGTGGCGCGGGCTGCAGGTGGGCCAAGTCGCCCCGGGCTTGCTCGCCATAGGTTTCCACCAGGTACTCGATGATCGCACCCGATTCGGCGATCACTTCGTCGCCATCCGTGATGACCGGTGACTTGCCCAGGGGGTGAATGGCCTTGAGCGCCGGTGGGGCCAGCTTGGTGGCCTTGTCGCGTGCGTAGATCTTGAGCTCGTAGGGCACGCCCAGCTCTTCCAACAGCCAGAGAATGCGCTGCGAGCGCGAGGTTTCGAGGTGGTGCAGGGTGATCATGGCCGCCATCTTATTGAAGAGTGGGCCGAATCCACACAGCCTCGGTCCTTGTTTTTCGCGCGAGCTTTGCCTGGTTCGGTGGTTTCAGGCAGTGCGGCGCCGCTGCTGCCCGATGGAGCGCTGCATCCACTGCACGTACAAGTCCACAGAAAGCAGCACAGCCATTGCAAATGCGCAGGCGGCGACGGTAGGGCCCAGGCCCAGCGAACTGACCAGCCCGGTGCCCTGCACAGTGGCAAAGCGGTTGGGGGTGGTGCAGATGAACTCGGCCGCGCCCATGCCGGTGTAGTGCATGGCGCACACGGCGGCGGCCATGAGCAGGGCCGCCCCTGCACGGCTGGCCATGCTGCGGGTGTTGAAGGCCAGCCACAGGGCCGCCGTGCCGGCTGCCACGGCGATGAGCACCGAGAGCGCCACGGTCCGCAGGTCCCAGGTGATGTAGCCACCGATCTTCATGCCGTACATGCCCAGGTAGTGCATGCCCGCCACACCCAGGCCCAGCAACAACCCGGCGCCCAGAATGCGTGCCAGGTCCCGAGGCGCCTTGGACACGACGACGAGTGCGCCCGAGGTGCAGGCCACGGCAGCCACCAGGGACACCGCGCTTTCGACGATGCCGTAGCTGCTGGCCACATCCAGCCGCAGCGCCACCATGCCCACAAAGTGCATGGACCACACGCCGATCCCGCCCAGGGCCACACCTGCCGTGACTGCGGCTGCGCGGTTGAGCGAGCCGTCCTGGTAGCGGATGCGCCGCGTGACCATCAGCGCGATCAGTGAACCGATGAACGCCAGTGCGAACGAGGCGGCGACGAGGTGGGGGCGGTATTCGGAGACAACGGTGGAGTCCATGGAGAGCTGCCTGTGAGGGGTGAAAAAGGGGGGCGTTTCACACCGCTCAGGGAGCAGTTGAAACCAATTGTTTCTATATTAGACCAATTGGTTATTTTTTGCTCTGAATGGTTATTTTTGGGAAAATGGTGCCGTCGCCCGATGAGGTGTGCGTTTCATTTGGGGGTGGCTGGGTGGGAGATCGCCCACTGCCGGACCTCTGCAAGGCCACGCGGTGGGCCTGCAGCGCCGCTGGCGCCGGATCAGAGCTGGAGGAGGAACGCCCGCAGCAGGCGCCAATGCTCCAGGCACGCCTCGGGGGCGGGCTGGGCGGCGGCGTTTTCCAGCTGGCGGGCGCGCACGCTCTGGGACGGGTGGCCGAGGGTGAGCAGCACGGTGGCCAGGCTGTGTGCCAGACGGCGCAGCGCGGGCCAGTCTTGTGCCGTGCAGGCGGCATCGCCTTGCCGTATGTCGGCGGGGAACTGCTGCAGGCAGCTGGCGCGGTAGGCCTTGAACAGAAACTCGTCGCCCGCAAAGTGGGTGGCAATGGCCTGCGCCTCGTCGTCGCCCGCTTCATCGGCCGGCGTGGTGGTTGTGGCCGGCGCATTGGCAGGGGGCTCAGCCACCAGCGCCAATGCATCGGTCACACAGGCCTCCAGCTCTGCCACCGACGCGGGTTTGGACACCATGCGCCACACCTTCATGGCCTGCAGTTGTTCGCGCACGGGGGGTGTCAGGCCTGCGCTGAACACCGCGACTGGAATCCGGCGGCCGTGCACGGGCTCTTGCAGTAGCCGCTGTACGAGGTCAATGCCGGACTCGCCGGGCAGCATGAGGTCCGTGATGATGAGTTCCACCCCCCCGGCGTGCAGCGCCTGCATGGCGTCCGGAACATTGGCGCAGGTCACCAGCTCGATCGGAAGCTCCTCCAGCGCCATCTGCACAAAGCGTGCGATGGAGCTGTCGTCTTCCACCAGCAGGACCTTGGCCGTGCTCATGCGGGCACCTGGGCCTGTGGAATACAGGCTGCCAGTGCGCTCGGCAGCTCGGCCACCAGCCGGGGTTTGTGAATGACCTTCACGCCCTGCAGGGCGAACGCGTAGGGCTCGCGCTGTTGCTCGTCGAGTGAGGTGACCACGATAAGGTGGCTGCGCGCAAACTGAGGGTGCGAACGCAGCGTGGTGATCAGGGTGGCGCCGTCAATGCCCGGCAGCAGGATGTCCACGATCAGCACCTCGGGCTGTATCTGCCCATACAGCGCCAGACCGGTGATGCCATCGTTGGCCACCTGCAACTGCACACCCGGAAAGTGTTGCTGCACGATGAGGCCGACCAGATTCTGGAAATGGATCGAGTCTTCAATCAGCAGGATCTGCGGCGCGCGCCCTTTGGCGGGGGCCACGGGCGGTGCCAGAGGGGGGCGGCTGGCCACCGGCGTGCCGGCTGCGGGTGCCGGGGCCGCGCCCGCAGCGCCGTGGGCGGTCATCCAGCGTTCCACCGATGCGCGGGAGATACGGCGATGTCCGCCCGGCGTCTTCCAGGCCTCCAGCTCGTTGCGGTCCACCATCAGCTGGACGGACCGTACGGCCATGCCCAGCATCTTGGCGACTTCGAGCGTTGTGTAGTGGTCGGCCATGGCGCGCTCCGCGAGGGAATGGTCAGATTGCATAGATCGCGCATTTTCTCCTGATTTTTTCAAACACGTGTCTTGTATTTGATAAAAATGATTGATATGATTCTATCAATGGCAAAAAAACACCCTGATCTGTGCTTTTTTGTATTTCCAAGCCGACCTCTGCCCCACAAGGGTTCCCGCCATGAAAAAGATCCTCATCGTCGAAGACCACATCGATATCCGCAAGCTGCTCAAGATGACGCTGGAGTTTGATGACTTCGAGATCCACGAAGCCGCCACGGGCGACGCAGGCTGGGTGCTGGCCCAGGAGCTGCAGCCGGACATCGTGCTGCTCGACGTGATGATGCCGGGCACCCTGAACGGCCTGGATGTGTGCCGCCGCATCAAATCGGCCCCGGGCATGCGCCACACCAAGGTGATCATGCTGACGGCCCGGGTGCAGTCGGACGACCGGGCTGCGGGCTTTGCGGCAGGCGCCGACGACTACCTGATGAAGCCCTTCAGCACGCTGCAGGTGCTGGAGACCATCTACCGCATGGAGGCAGCGCAGTGACTTCGCTGCCAGTGCTGGAGCCTGCACCCCAAGCGCCGCCAGACACCCGGTGCTTTGACGAGGCCGCAGCGGCGCAGATGGAGCGTTTTGTGCGTGACTTTGGCCGCATGTACCGGGAGCGCAACGAAGCGCTGCGCGAGGTCACCCGCGCGCACCACGCGGCACTGCTGCACCTGTCGGCCGCCGCAGACCTCAAAGACGATGACACCGGCGTGCACATCGTGCGCATCGGCTATCTGGCCGAGGCCTTGGCCCTCGCGCTGGGGCAGACGGTGGGCTACGCCCGCATGCTGCGCAAGGCTGCGCCCATGCATGACATCGGCAAGATCGGCACCCCGGACAGTGTGCTCAAGAAGCCCGGCAAGCTCACCCCGGAAGAGCGCCAGACCATGAACTGCCATGCCGCCATGGGTGCCGAGATCCTCGGGCGTTCGCAGATTCCCGTCTTTCGCATGGCGGCCGAGGTGGCGCTCACGCACCACGAACGCTACGACGGCCAGGGCTACCCTGCAGGCCTGGCGGGCGATGCCATTCCGCTGTCGGGCCGCATCACGGCCGTGGTGGACTTTTTTGACGCACTGACGATGGACCGGGTGTATCGCCCCGCCTTCACCGTGCCGGTGGCGCTGGAGATGCTGGCAGCCGAGCGTGGGCGCGCGTTTGACCCGGTGATCGTGGACACGTTTTTGGCGCATGCTGCGGCCATTGACGCACTGCGGTGCAAGATCACGCAGGAATGCCCGTCGTTCGATGCACTGATCGATGCGCCCTGACCCTTTTTTGGCCGCTCTGCGGCAGGCCACTGTGGGTACGGTGGTTGGATTGATTCAAGGATTCCCCATGATGATGACGATGATGCAGTGGCTGAAACCGGGGGCACGTGCCATCACCCGCCTGCTGCTGGCGGCGTGCGCCACCAGCGCGCTGGCAGGGCCTGTGGCCGACCGGGTCCAGAGCCAGTCGGTGCTGCGCGTGTGTGTGTGGCCGGACTACTACGGCGTGACCTTTCGCCACCCGCGCACGCAGCAGCTGGGCGGCATCGACATTGACCTGTCGGGCGAGCTGGCGCGCGATCTCAAGGCCCGGGTCGAATACGTGGACTCTTCCTTTCCCACCCTCATTGATGACCTGAACCAGGACCGTTGTGACGTGGCCATGTTCGCCATTGGCATGCTGCCCCAGCGCATGGAGAAGCTGGCTTTCACCCAGCCCTATATGCGCAGCGACATCTACGGCATCACAACCAAAACCAACACGGTCATCAAGCAGTGGGCCGACATCGACAAGCCGGGCGTGCTGGTGGGGGTGCAGGCGGGCACGTTCATGGAGCCCATCATTGCCCATCGCCTTAAGCAGGCCACGCTTGTGCGTATTCATCTTCCCGCCACTCG